>Ga0116228_10000253_pt1 | contig 38574 bp, 33 predicted proteins | sample S1TSphfallax_2_FD_89694 | JGI IMG/M metagenome (GOLD analysis project Ga0116228, IMG submission 89694) | Host-associated microbial communities from peat moss isolated from Minnesota, USA - S1T2_Fc - Sphagnum fallax MG | ecosystem: Host-associated > Plants > Peat moss > Unclassified | place... | reverse complement strand
TTCTTGAGGCATAGTGAAAAGAACATCCACAAAATCTTTAGGCACATCCTCAATATTTGAATTTGGAGTAGATGGTGTTGTTCTATGTTCATCCATTATTTTTGTAACAAAGTTTGATATTTGATTCCGCAATGCTTGCAAAGAGGTGTCAATCCCTTGAAGCTTGGTCACCCACCTCAAGTAAGGGATGTAGTCACTAATAATGAAAGCACCATACCAATATTGGATTGCATCGATTGTTTCCTTAAACCATTGTGTTTTTTCATTGTCACTCCCAATTCCACAATACCTATTCACCCAAGAAAATGGATACTTAAACATTGAAATGCACATGGGCAAAAAAACTAAGAATTTATTTGAACTTGTAATTTATTACAATGTTGAACTTGCCATTTGAAAATTTGTACATTGAAAAAAATCATGTCCTAAGATAGTTTAAAAACTAAATCACATAGTTTGGTGATTATTTGAATCCAATCACATGTGCTTGTAACTTATGCCAATATATGTGTTTATTGAACATCTTATAATGATACAGTTTCAAGTAAAATACCTTTTCCTGAACAACATTTGGGTCATATGGTTCGTGGAGATTGATGATAATTTGAAGGTGAGATCCACCGCTTTGCCTTCATTGGCTTCCTTGTAGATGTCTTTGATTGTCTCCCAAATCTCTTTTGTTCTCATAGGTTGGAATGATTGTATCCTTTTAAATGTGAAAAGTTCATTCGTGCATATCTTTCGGATGTGCCGCAAAGTAGGACCGGACATCACTCCCATGCTCAAATTTTTGTGCAAAATTTTGAATGCAAGTGAAGATGGACGATATTGAAACACATGATCTTGGGTTTTCAAAAATTCCTTAGCCATTGTAGGAGAAGATGCCACCACAGTGTTGATGGAACCAAGTTGAAGGTGCATAAGAGGTCCATAACTTTCAGCCCAACGTGTTAATGTTAGGTGTGGATGCTTTCCCAACATCAACAAATTGCCCATGATAGGCCATGGCCATGGACCTGGAGGTAAGCAACGAAATTTCCTAGAAAACCTTGTATGCAAAATTGCAACCAAGAATATGGAAAACATAATTACAATAAAAAGCCCCACATTTTCTCCCAGTGTTTCTTGGTGCACAATTTGAAAGATTGACTTGTCCATCTTGCTTATGTCAAACCTTCACAACCTTCTACAAGATGTACTTCGAAATTTTGCTTAGAAGGAATACAAACTACACTTGAAAAACAAGGTAAGATTTCAACCCAAGGGGTTTTCTTTTTCAGTATGTGTTCTAATGCACACGTGGGTAAACATTTATCCTTGCTTTGTTTTAGATATTTAAGTATATATACTTTAGATATATGTTTATCTATGTATACGATTTCCAACATGTTAAGATGAATATTTTACTCCTCAACTTTTGTATTATATAATGAGAATGGGATATAAAAAACAATATTTCCATATAAGAAACAAAGTGGAACAATGGAATTACCAATACTTATTGAATGAAACAAATGAATGATGTCCTTATCAATATTATTGTCTTTATGGTGGTCCCATAATGAAAAAGGTTGCTTTTGATTGTTGAACAACATGATTTTTAAAACATATCGTAATTTTTGGGACATTTGAATGATGGTGCCTTTCTTACACATGTTTTGCATTCATGATCATCTTTTGATATCCTCTATGTAGTATTATGTATTTGAAGTGGCAAGAATAGTAATATTGAGTATCCATACTTTTTCATAACTTTTGGCTATGAGTACAAAACCTTTGCATAAAGTCTTATACCTTTGTTTTTGGTGGGATGCACTAAAGTTGACAAGTGGCAACTAGATTGAGTATCCATATCAATTATAAGATTGAGCCTCAATTAAACCACTATGATTTCCAATAATTTCTTCCACTATTAACTTATAGGTTAGTTTAGGAATAATAACATGCTTTATTTTTGTGCATGTGCTCGAAATGTTATATAATTCTTAATTTAATCATTAATGATATCCCTAGCACATGGGATGACCACTTCATAATCAAAAGCATTTGAAGAAATAATTGGTTTAAAGGGAACCGAGTTTATTCTCCTTCTAGCTTTTTCCTAAATGTATTTGGGAAAGGAAAAGACTTTGAAAAACAAATCGAATAAGGGGGGATCAAATTTTCTTAGCCTTCTAGGTCTTTTGTAGATGTAATTAGGAATATTGGGGAAAGGAAAAGATTTTGAAGAACAAATTGAATATCGGGGAATCAAAAAAATTCAGCCTTTTAGCTCTTTTGTAGATGTACTTGGGAATGTTTGAAAAAGGAAAAGATTTTGAAGAACAAATTGAGTCAGGGGAATCAAATTTTCTTAGCCTTCTAGGTCTTGTGTATATGTACTTGGGAATATTTAACAAAGGCAAAGATTTTGAAGAAAAAATTGAATAAAGGGGGATCAAATTTTCTTAACCTTCTAGCTCTTTTGTAGACATACTTGGGAATATTTAGCAAAGGAAAATATTTTGAAAAATAAATTGAGTAAGGGGGGATTGAATTTTCTTAGCTTTCTAATTCTTTTGTAGGTGTACTTGGGAATAGTTAGCAAAAAATGTGATTTGAAATTACACTACTATTGAATCTAACAATGTAATGCAATGTGTTTGATTCATATATATGGGAATGTAGTTATAACCAAATTTCATGATTTGCTATAATTAACATGTATGAAACACGATCAAATCCTCCAAAGTGGAGCAACATAGAAAACTAGAGCTATGCTATCCACCATGGGTTAGGTGATAATTGTTAGAATGTTGCTAATTTGTGTATTTCAAAATCCTTTATTTAAATTTTCACATAATAGAGATCATCATTTAGTCAAAAAAAATGTAATACAACTCTAGTAAATTTTTAAATGTTAAGAGGACTTGATCTTCATGTCAACTATAATTGCACATGAGTTGATATACTTGGGGATGGAATCAATTGTAAAAGTGAGCTTGCAACCTAGGATGTGCCACTACACACAATGGTTTTGTTTTGCTTAAAGTGAGACCAAATGTTTTAGACATGTCCACAAATGAATGAATCATTGACTTGTTGATGTTGCCTATGTCAAAACCTTTGCAACCTTCTACAAGATGTATTTCGGAATTGTGCTTGGAAAAAATACAAACTTCACTTCAATAATATAGGATTTCAACCCAAGGGGTTTTCTTTTTAAATGTGTGTTTTAATGTACACGTGGCCAAACATTTACCATCACTTTGTTTTATATAAAAAAATACATATGTTTAAATATTTATCTATATAGTAGAAAAAAAACCATCTTTTGCAACTTGTTTTATGCAACTAAAAAACGTCACATGCAACTATCTTTTAGTTGCATGCGACACATGTAATTGCATAAGACAAGTCACAAAAGATATTTTTTCTACTTGTGTTTCTAGCACATTGACAAGTCTTTTATTCCTCTATTTTTATATTATGTAATATAAATGGATACAAGGAACAATATTTCCTATTATAAATAATGTGGAACAATGGAGCATGACCAATATTTATTAAATGCATAAAATGAATGTTGTTCTTACCAATATTATTGTCTTGATGGTGGTCCCATAATGAAAAAGGTTGCCTCTCATTGTCAATAACAACATGATTTGGTGGTTTAAAAACATTTTGTAATTTTTTGGGCATTCGAAATTTGGTGCCTCTCTAGTTAAAACATGTCTCCCATTCTTTTGATATCCTTCAATGTATTATTATGTATTTGAAATGGGAAAAAATTAATATCAAAGATGCATACGTTCATAAGTTTTTGTTTTGAGTACACAATGTAAGCATAAAGTCTTCCACTTTTTGTGTGGGTTGAATGTAGTTGAATAACTTTGAAAAATATGGTTTGAGAATTTTGATGTGTATCTAGGATTCTTTTTTTGTTTTACACCATGTATGGCAATGCAAGAAGTGATGATAACATCATTTACATGACCGGGGTGATCATAATCAATCTTCATGCCAAGGTTATCATTTGACCTTGTAGCCAAGAGGGGGTTGCATCATATGGCAGTGAAAATTATAAATGGTCGATTTGGACGTTGCATTGTAAGACATCCGATGACGTTGGGAAACTTTTGATGCAATTGAAAGTGAAATAAACACCATGCACCTTCAGAAGAGGAAATACATTGAACTAATATAAGATTTCATCCATGTTTGGGGCATCATTTGTGGGAGTTTCAAGCCTTATGTTGGTATCTACTAGGAATTGCACATTTATTCTATATTTGTGACCTTTTTGCATGTGTTCTTGTAAACTTATTGAACTCACTTTTCATTGATACACATAATTCCACATTAATGTGACAATTATCGTTCATGGATAACCATAAACAATGGGGTCAATCCAATGGTTATTCATTAATATCCCATTCATAGTGTTATGGTGCAACCATAGTTTATATGTTAATGTAAAATGATTCCAAAAGTTGTAATGATTGTTTACAACCCATTGAATCAATTTTTTTGCATTCAACATTTTACATGAAAGAACAATTGGGATTGAGAATAATTGTATATTGGGGTCCTTTGCATTCACAATCTTATCATAACCTTCAAGTATGACATATGTTTTTGATGTTTGTTTTGGCAAAAGCAATGTAGCCCTTATGAAACTTGGTGTTTGTTTGTTTGTTTTTATTTCTCTTTTCTTGTTTTTTTGGGTTTTGTTTTGGGTGGGGGACAACTTTACCAAAATTAGTTTGAATTGGGGCTACATGAATTTTGCTAAACCCTATGTGCAAAGGATTATGTTGATGCATGTTTTTGCAAAATTAACATGGCCCCTTTAAGATTTCAAGTTCTTTTTTTTTTTGTTTTTGTTTTTCCTCGTGGGGACCAACTTTTCCAAGATTGACTTGACTTTGGGCCATATTAGTTTTGCAACAACCTAGATCAATGTAGCCCTTGTAAAATGTTGATTTACTATTTTTACTACTACTAAATTATTATTGTTGATATTGTTTGAGTGAGGATTAATTTTTTAAGATTGACTTTACTGAAGCTATGGTAAAAGCAAATGCATGTGCCAACATAGGTTTTTGCAAAAATGATGTAGCCCTTGTAAAATTTTGGGTGTTTTTTTGGTTCTAAAATTTCCATGGAAAAGAAAGTAAAAGAAAAAAATCGTAACTTTTGGCATAATTGACATAGGCCCTTGATAATTAGTCCCAAAATGCAAACATATTGGGATTGACATAGGTTTCAAAAGGGTTTCAAAAAGGCTTTGTCACATTTTCAAAAGCTATGTTGGCATATGTTAAATTGGAAATTCAATGTAACCCTTCTTCTAACAAGATTTGTACTTATAAAAAAAAAATTGGGCCTCAGTTCCAAGTAGGGCTATGTGTCATTTGCAAAAACTTATGTTGACATAGGTTTTTGCAAATTCAATGTAGCTCCTCTTAAAACCTAAGTTGTAGTCACATTTAAATTTTAGGTTTGGGTTTTAAATAGGGTTATGTTAGGGTTTTCAAAATCAATTTGATGCACCATATTTATGTTAGTTGATTCATGTCAACATCACATAATTTGATCATTAATCTGTAAATTAACTAATCAATGTTGAATGATGTTGAAAAATTAAGATTTTCTTTTCTTTTCATTTTTCGAATTGAAAAAAATTAAAATAATAATTATATATATAATGTTTTACAACCCTATTTTTCAAATTTCAAAAAAATTGTTGCTCCCACTCCCCCATCTAGATTGTAAAGTGGCAATTGAAATTTAGTTGCCACATTTTGATGTTCTAAGATTTTTTCCCCCAAGATTGAATGTCAATTGCCATAAAAGAATTGGGACTTAAGGTTCACCCTAATCCATCTTATTGGACCAAAAAAAGAAAGAAAAAGAATTTACATTATGCATATGGAAACCAAAGTTTAGTCACCACTCGAGGGTTCAATGTCTTTTTCTTTTGAATTAATTTCTTTGTTGTCATAGGGGACTAAAACCCAATCCACATGGCCCAAATTTCAACTTTGACCACCCAAAAAAAGAGTGAATTTGATCTACATAGTAATGTGCATCTAAACTTGCGAAGTTATTTGGTAGTGTAAAACATTTTAAGTTGCTATCATGATGAATAGATAAAATGTGAACATTTAAATACTTGTGGATTCAAAATAACGTTTTATTGGTGAAATTTTCCAAAAAGTGAAATTGAAAATAAAAAATTGATAATAAAGTGATTTTCGATGGTTTCAATTGCTATGAGTGGAAAAAATGGAATACTAAATTTTTATATATGTTTTTAATATATATGTAACCAAAAATATAGAAGGGTGATTAAATATTTAATCTTTATTTTTAGTTTATAACTAGATTTGGTTGAATCTTGCTAACAATGACTGCAACTTTGGCTACATCACAAAGTTCTTCAAAAAACCTTTGGTTAATAGGTACATTTCCAATAATTATGAAGGTTTGTATTCCGATCAAAATTTGATGGTAAACCACTAGTAGTTTCATCACATGGAAAGTAAGATCAATTGTGTAAAATGTATATTTTATGTGATGTTTATTATGCTACCTCTTGTGTTATATTATTCACAAGCTAAGTGAACCAATCATTTTTTATCTTCATTAAGATTGCTAATACAACTTCATTTATTAGCACCAAATAAATTTTGAAAAAAAATATGACCACCTTTACATAAGAGAAGTTTGTAATTGTTTGTACATTTGGAACATGAATAAAGGCATTATAATTTATTACAATTCAATAGATATGTTTGTTTTCAAAATCCTTGTTTGTGGGAACACATGGATGGATTGGTGTATTTCACATTTACTAGAAATATAGAAATATATATGTTGTGATAAATGAATTTCTATCATGGGTTTTATAATGAAATTCATCATGTGCCATGTTAGGATTGTGTAAATGTTGAAAACATATTTTATAACTAATTGTGTTGTCTATATATAATGCTTACTTCATGATGGAAAATGATTTGATAGGTTTAAACCAACTTTTTACTAGTATTGGCTTTTGAACATACCAAACTAGTATGGGTTTGTTTTCCAAGGATGGTAGGTATGAGTATGGGGGTCTTCTTTTTAAATCAATTTCATACTAGTATGGCGCTATTACATAATATGACCCACCTTAAGTTTGTCAAGTGATATCAAATTAGGTAAATAACTAACTTTGATTTTTGGTTGCAATGGAATGTAAACCCAAGGCTTGTTCCCTAACTCCCAAAAGAAAGAAGTGGGATGGGAGCTCCAAGTTGAAATTAAGATTTTAGTTCACAAATGTGAGTTCAAACTAAAGGTGTTAATATCACATCTAAAGGCCCAATAAGTATGGATAGCCAAAGGGAAAAATTACTTGTTAAGAGGACAAAATAATGACAAATACAAAGGGAACAAAAGTCCCAACATGAGAGCAACAAAAGTTTAGAGTTATAATTACCTCTTTGGAAATTTTTAGAAAAGAAGTATCACTTTGACACAAAGTGAAAATAAAACATAATCATCAATAAAATGGGTGTTACAGGCATTCTTGCCTTTGTTGTTACCTTGTGTAGTGCCTACCTTCATGTCCATTTATAGACTCATTTCCAAAAAGCCATGAAGTTGTTTACCTTCATGTAGCACATTTCCAAAGGGCAAAAAGGGCTCTTGGCACAACTACCTAGGCTAAAGAAAAAACATGATAAATAATTTGGAAGTAGTACAAGAAGATAATTTAAAGAAAAACCAAAACACATTCCTTTTTACATTCCCAAGTTCCAAGTACAAAGACTTGTTCTTTCATCTTCCTCTAATTCTTCTTGCAAAATCACACACAATAATGATAGAGAAAGGATACCCCCCACAAAGATTTTCACATGTAGCCCCAACAATATCTTCATTTATTTTTATGCATTTATCCTAATTGTTAAATGCATAAATACTAACCCTTTGGCTAGTTTTTACTATTTATTGGAACATTGTAATAACCCAGAGTTACCAATGGTAAATAGGAATGGTTAAGTAAACCTCCTACTTAATGCACTGTTTTAAAAGGTTTAGTTGACTTTAAACCTCCACTACTTTAATGTATGTGGTAGGTTGGAATGTTCTAAAACATGGGGGTTAGGTGGCTTAAGTTTAGCCAAGGAAATAGGATTTAGGTGACTTTGCTTGCCTACTTTGCCCCTAATCTAGATGGAAATTGTTATAGTAATGGTAATTAGAGGGGAAAAATGGAGAGAATGTAGGATGTGAGTGATGCAACATCCACCATAGATTGAAGGAGTGGTTGGCTCCTTAAGAAGGCAAGGAGGCCAATAATTTATTATTTGTGTGTTTTTGTAGAGTTGTTTGTTGGGAAGGACAAAGTTATTGGAATAGGGCAATAGAATAGAGTAGTGGATCAGACTTGAATAAGGTTGTGAGAAATGGTTCTAAGATGTAGTTTATTTCCAGTAGTTATGTGATGTGTGCGGATGTGTGTATGTGTGGAAATTGAACTTGAATAAGGGATCAATAGTAGTAATAATTTATTGTAGTGTTTTAATGGTGTTGTAAGGTGTGGTTATGATGAAACAATGGAAAGAATGGTGATTCCTTGTGCCACTAAAGTGTGCGCTACTTAAGGACATATGTGTGTTGTTGTTACCCTATATAGTAATGTTTTAAGCCCAATAGAAAGCCCCCAAGTAGTCATTATTGTAGTTGTTATTTTGCTGGATTCTTTCCCAAACACAATAATAATCATTTCTCAAGGGCATAATTCCCTCGTAACACATTGAAACGACATGTTGTATGTTCCAATAATTTCATGTTTAGGTTGGCTAACTATTCTACAACCTACCCTTTAAAAATCTACATCCAACTATATATATATTTCCAATCCAATAGCTCTATAGTTATTAAATTACTTTGGCACTTGAGATCTCTTAAACAATAGCTCCAAATCTAGCGAGGTTTGGCGGGTTATAATTTACAATAGGTCATTTAACTATTAAAATTGATGTTTTGACAAATCACATTTCCGAGTAGGATTATTTTGTTGTCTTTCACTTGGATATTTTGTTGTATTGGGTCTTTGGAAAGAGAGTTAGTTTCCATTAATCCTTTCCAACAATGCTAATGAGTGAGCATGTGAGCCTACTCAATTGAGCATGAGAGAATATTTGAGAATATTGAACATGCCATGTCACGAAATATTCTTGGTATATTTGTTTTCCATTTGGCAAACTTTAGATTATGTGGTAGAACATTCCATGACATGGCATGGAATATTTTGCCACATCACTTGCATATTTTTTGGGATCAACAATGGTTATTGATTTTGGACATGGGTTTGGCAAATAAAACTTTTAAGTGCAACCTACTGTGAAGGTTTGAAGACAAAAGAAAACAAAAACATGCATTTCATCATCCCTGGTACAACCAATATTCTAAATGTCTAGGGCTTTTGGAAAATATATATAAGATTTTTAAAATTGTTGAAATGGGTGGAAACTACATGCTTGAGAAATATATGATGAAATTAAATCCTCAAAATCTTCCAATATTTGGCAAAATGTGTTGAAATGGCCAAGATATTACGATATTATACATGAGACAATATACATGAAAGCACGTAATGGTTGGCAAAAATTTATTGTTGGTATTGGCCTAAATGGGAATAAATTTATGAACAACATTAATGTATATTCACCAAAACAAAATCAATATACATCTCACAGTAACTAGAATCTAAACCTCCTACATAGTCCAAGCAACAACTGCAAGCTTCTTGAATGAAAAAATCACAATTGATTTTATGTAAATACAATTGTGATGTATTATCATTAGAGTTCAAAGGTTTTAGAACGTTGAACAACAAATATTGAACTTCAATCAAACTCCATGTGCAATGATGAATGAATTCTTTCGTGATCCCACATAACATAATCATTTATAAGACATGATACCCATGTTTACATTGCACATACACCCCACGGTTGCCCAAAGAACCAACCAACATTGTGACAAAATAAAAATATGAACATCTAAGGAAATTTTCAATAGTTACATCATATCCTTTGTCATATGAAATAATACTATAAATTCCTCCATACCCAAGTGGGGGGACATCAATAGTAGGGAAAATAGTGCACCGATAAATAAGATCCCAACCTCCCAATTGTTGATGTGTTGTGTTAATTTGAAGATAGAAAGTTGTCTCACCTTCTCCACGAATTGTAGGGCAATAACTTGCATAAGACAACCTCACAAGACTATGGCAACTCACAACATGCACATGGGAATTGCTTGAACTAGAAAATTGGGAGCCAAATAAACTTTGAATGTTGTTTCTATGTAGGCGGTCACATGAAAACCCTGCTTTTTCTAGAGTTCTTACCTCCTTTTGAATTAAGTTAATACCTTCTTGGATGAGCCATATAGTTGGAACAACATGCCTAGAAATTACAATTTTTTGTGTTGTTCCACCAATGCAATGACTAAAATCATTAGGACAAAACTGATGCTTATGGTGCTTGAGTGATCTATTATGATATTGTACCCAAAAACTTGAATAACATGGAGCATGAGTTCCACTTATAAATTTGTAAAGGTTGATCCTTGTTTTTCATTTGAGCCCAATGGTTTTTTGGAATGCAAAACATTGAATTATAAAATTGGGTGGGCAATGTTCAATATGCTTTTGGCCATCAACATAAATACTTACCTTTAACTCCAAGCCACTTCAAGATACCAAAGGTATTAAATTACGAGAACCAAAGGGCAGTTGTTGCATGCGTACATCCTTCACATTATTGGGCACAACAATAGGAACAATTACTTTTGGATGAAAGAAATCCACACAATTCAGACGATGGGAATCATTGTATGTGCCAAGAGGACAATCAACATGTCGTTTAACAAACCCAAAAACCTTTTCTCTATAGTAGGCAATTTGTGAAGGAAGACATGGATGTGTAAATTGCCACAACTATTGCAAGTCTAGCATGATCACTCGATTTGTAAGCCCTCCTCAACAACAATTCATTCCTATCAAGACTGTGACTAGGTGGGTCACCTTGCAAGTATTGTTTAGGGTCACCTTACAATGTAGACTATTTGAAAGCACAAACATAGTTTTTAAACGTTGTTTTGTATAGACAAGTGTTGTGTTTTTTCAACTGTTACAACCAAATATTATGCGTAGTTTTGGCCAAATTGCAAGTGGGCATGTCCACTTATTCTTCATCATTGAACTTCTACAAATTAAAGGAAATGAAGGATCAACAAAATTTAAAATTTCACAACAAATAGAATGCAAATGGAATTCAAGTGCAAATGTATTTCCAATTTTGAATTAATAGAAGAGAGAGGGAGTCATAGGAAGTTCGTAGGTGAATTCTTCACATGGACCATGAAACCTCCCCATTGTTTGACATGATTAAAATGTCAAAAGCTCAGTTAATTTGCAAGTTCGTGGACACCTACCTCAAAAACAACCCCTAATGATAGCCACCAACAATGAATTACAGCATAGAGACCATTAACTTCCACCAAGGATTTTGCATTCTTATATTAGTGGCAAAAAAACATTTTGTTAATCTTGCAATTACAGTTTTATCAATTGTTTAGTGTGCCTATCGAACGATTGAGTCTAATGGAATAAATAAGTGTGTTCTTTATCAACCATCCTAACATAAAGGTTTGTAAATAATTATGATAGCGTTCCAATTGGCTTGTGCACTATCAACCATTAATCCTTTAAAATTTGGTTTTGAAAACCTATTCTTCAACATTGTCTCATGAAGTTTTTTCCACACGATCTATTGAGTTTCTATGTCCTTAGACTACATGTCAAAAATTACAATGGTCATCACTTTATAATAAGCAAGATCATACACATGACAAGCCATAGTTGTCCAACTAACAATGCACTTCACATGATCCAAGTGTTGTGCAAATCCCTTGCAAGTTACATTCTTGTGATGATGCTCATTCCACTCCCTACACCATTTATCAACATCTTGAAAATGAAAACCTTTTGTCTTACAACTTGTCATGGGAAGTAACACTCTTGAATGTAGTCATAGTGATTCTTGGACTTTGGTTCAAAGATGCTATCAATATAGCCATGCCCTGAACGATGCTTGAAAGAAACAACCAGGTTATGAACGTTGGGTGAATTCAATTTATAAAACTTGTCTTGGATTTGCTCCAAATGTTTGCCCTTCATGAGCTCCACTGGGCCATCACCACTATCATTGAACAAATGCGTAGCCAATAATGTCTTGCTAAAATTTAGTGAAATCGCAAAGGCTTGTGATCAACCTCCTCTGCAATCAACCTTCTAGTCTCATCCACAAACTCCATGGACTTGCCATCCACCATTGGATGTTTGTTGGACCCAAGATGAATCACTGCTCTTGAGATTGATTAGAGTGTATGCACAACATAATAAATTCATCCATTACAATCTGTGCCATAGAGAGGAGGAGTGTGACAAAATTTGCACGTAAAAGAAGAAGTAGATGGAGATAGTGTAATTTGGCCTATGATTGGAATATGTGTGCACTCACCTCACCAAAAGATTTCATTGCAAGAGGCAATGCACACAAACTTTTCACAATCGTTTTACACAATGCAAATGATCTAAGCAATGAACATTTTTGAAACTAAGCCCAAAATTATTTTTTAGATTAGTTGTGATTACTTTGCACCAAGCATGGCCATTGTACTTTCTATCCATGCCTTCCATTTGTGAAGGCCTATGCGTAGTTAAAAGCATGGGTGGCAATTTGAAAAAAATATCTCCATAAAAAACAATCAACAAGAACTAAACTTTTTGAAGAGGTATCTTGTTATAACCCAAATTTTGCAACTCTTTAAAGGTATGTCCGAGTCGCACCATATCACAAAGGCGAGAAACAACAAACCAAATATTACAAATTAAGTTACATGGTTGGTGACTATGGGGCAATAGATTGAAAAATCAATATTAGTGATTTTAGTGAAGAAGCAAGGGATGTCAAGTAATCATTTGAGGAAGAATCAAACAATTCAATGAAACAAACAATGCAAGAACATATGAACATTGAGGGAGAGTGTCGAGAATCTTATGCTCCTCTTTCACAATCTTGACAACAAAACTTGTGGTTTTTGGCATGAGAATGGTGTCTTGAGAGTTGTGACTCAAACTATCACTAATACTGTGATAATGGCCAAAGCCGACCACCCATTGGCGCCCTTGGGAGGAGGTGGTAGAAATTTGGTAAAGCGAACTCGAAATCAAGTTATTAGACATACAAGATGTCCTTGGATATATGTTAAAAACCTAGTTGAAAAACAAACATAGCACATAAACATTGTTCAAAGATAAAGGTTGTCCTTTAATTGTTGACCATGATGGTGAGATCCAAACAACCAACAACATGAAATGTCACCGTATCAATAAGTGCTCAAGGATTGGATTGAAAGAATTGAAAACAAAATGAAGGAGCAAGAACAAAAATGATAGAAGTGAAAACAAACAAAGGGCATGAATTTGAATGGTTTAGAGGATGGGAAGGACAAACCTTGGAAATATGATCTAGGCAAATGATCAAAAAACCAAAGAAGATTAATGTTTCCAATGATATGTTTTCTAATGGAATGTGGTGTAGAATATTAAACACGAAACATGGTGTTCAAATAAGTTACAAAACCTTGAGAACCCAATGACTAATTTCAATATGCTGAGCATTATTATTAAAATTGGATAATTATATTGCATACAAGGCACAAACAAAAAATTGGAGACTAGTGTCAAGAGTTGTTTAAAAATATGGGAACCCATAATGGCATGGATTTGATTTTAAAAGGCCATATCAAACAAAAAGGGATGTATTGCAAACACAAAAATATGGAAGCAAACTTTTAAGCATATAACAGATTGGTTGGGTATACACTATCCTTAATTGCAGTAGATAAAAAGTGTAGAGTGTAATATGCATATTGAAATAGGTGGAAGAGAGTAGTTAAACCAAAGGTTAAAAGCAAAGCAATTAAGCCATGTGAAATATGTCAAATCAACAATGATTGGCACAATGTAAACAAATTGTGTGAAATGTTATTGGTGAGATATCATCGAGGTCAAAAAATACAATGAACAATAATGAAAGACACACTTTCAAACAATTGTCAACATTATCAAATTCCAAGATGCCAAATTAAAAATTGTCAAATACCAAGACTGACAAATTTAATTCTGCCCAAAAAACACAATCGTATTTTGGAAGAAGAAATAATGAATAACAAAATTATATATTATACATATATCACCCAACAAATTGAGGGTCGATTAAAAAGATGGCAATGAAATTATATTTGATTTGCTAAATATCAGCACCCTTAATATAAATGATATTTTTCTACAATGACATTTAAACCAAAAAAAAATTACAATGGCACAAAAAATATTTTAGAGAAATTGGCATTAAGACATTTGAAATAAAGGACTATTATTGTAGTTAGATTAATTTAAATTATGTATAAGATGGTATTGTACAAAAGGGAGGGGCAATTTGTGGAAAAAAATAGTTATAGATAATGGAATAATGAATAATAGAATTGTACATCGTACAAAAACCACCAAACATATTAAAGGCCATGAAAGAAAATGGGGAGGAAATTGTATCTGATTCAATAAAGAATAAAACCCATAATATCAAGGATATTATATGGGTAGATATTATAGGTGTTGATGTATAAATATGGCACAATTGTCATAACAAGATCATATACATTACAAGATATGTGTACATATAATCACAAGGGTAGATGTAAGTTATGGTGGCTCAATATCGGTAGAAATTACATTCTTTACAAGTCCATACAAGATTCTTTTAAATGATTCAAATGGACATGGTTGTTACTTCAAAAAATGTTATTTTTCTAATCTTTGAATAATACATGTTCAATCACCAACAAACCTTCCCAAATCTATGTGAAAACTTGTACTTAATGTAATTGATGTCATTTAAAAAAAATTGGAAGTCCTAAAAGGAAAACCCACCAAGTCCATACGAATAATGCCCCATTTTAGAATTTCAAAAAATATGTTTTTGAGACAAAGAAATTGAAAAATGAAAAAAATTGCAATTCATATGGACATGAAAATATGGTCAAATTTTAACCATTCAAAAGTCCCCAACTATTAAATGGTTAAAGTTTTGAAATAAAAAATTCTTCATATGAGTCTATCATCTTGTATTACATTATATATTGAGTCCCAATAATTTTTTTGGAATGTGAATCAATATAAAATTTTCATTTTGTGATGTTGCAATCAGACAACCAATCCATATTTTTCGATTTCAAAAGTCCATTACTACTAACAAATGAAGTTTTTATCAATAAAAAATAATACAATTCTTTTCATAATGAAGTTTTTAGTCTAGATCCAAGTCCCAATTAGTAGATCTATGAATATATTAATCACCATATTCATTTGAATAAAGGGTACCCAGAGAAAAAACACCGTTTTGTCACAAAAGTGAGCCACTGTAGTTTGCATCTACTCACAATGAATGTGCAATTATAATGTATGGACCTTTTATTCTGGCAATGTTTATTAAAGCACTATATTTGTGCTTCAAAAGTAAATGTGTATCATACATATATCATGTGTATGAACTATGCACGTGAATTTGTATGAATAGTTATATTATTCTTATGTAGATGATTGACGTGAGCCTAAATATGGACAATACTTTCATTACTTGTTGTTAGGGGTAATGCTGTTATTCCTATAGGGGATGTAAGTTTTTGGCCTCAAATTTCTGGAAACATATCAATGCCAACATTTCACATGGTACACAGGATTTCCCACAATACACGAGATTTTGCTCCAAATGCATAAAAGTAAGCCAGAGGCAGAGTAGGTATCCAATCCTGCGGTTTATCCTTGGTGCCTGCAGTTTTAGCAGATCTTCAAGAATTGTTCCAGGCTACAGTGTTGGAAGCTAATGCAATGCCAGAGGCCAGTCATCAGATGATCTCAAATCTGCTTCAGAAGCACAAGTCAAATAAATCTGGGATAGTTGGAAAACCCACCGGAAGTGAGCTTGCAATTTTTAGTGACAATGGTGTAATTTAGAAGCCTGGAGTAGTCAGTGACGTTAGCATTCAAGGTCCAAATGTGACAAATGGCTATTGAAATAACTCTGATGCCAATAGGACAGAAATACACTTTGGGTGGTTTCATACTGGTGACTGGGTTTTTGGGATGAGTAAGCTTATCTCACATTGACAGGCTGCATCAGAGAGCTTGTTAATCATGGAGGTAAGTGGGTAAGTATGAAGACAGAGGGGAATTATATATATTTGGAAGGATGAAAATTTTTTGTCAAGAAAACATGGTGATTATTATTTGGACAGTGGGAATCTCGTGGTTTTGATCTGGAACTCCCGGTGAAGTGTTCCAATTTGATGGTGTAATGTGATAGTTACTTTCAGTAGCAGAGCGAGTTTGTGTTATTTGTTTTATTGGGTTTCCTTTGGAGCTCCAGATGCACATTTTGGTGAAGAAGTAATTGTACCAACTTGCTGTTGACAATAGGCACTGGTTCCATGAGAAAGGCTAGGGATTAAGATTCACATAGTGCTGCTGCCTACCTCTCTCTTCAGCATTGCTCTGTTGATCAAAATTGACATGATGACATGTACGTCTCTCCAATGTACTGGTTAATAGCCAATGCCAAGCAACTATTTGCCACAACTCTCAAGTTGCCCATGATAATTGGTATTGAGCTTCAGCAAAAATCTGATTATGTGCACACTTGACTTGGCTTGGAAAGAAGAGTTGAGTTATATGATGCTAATGGATATCGATCCCCTCTTTCTGGAGTCAGGTTAATACAGCAATTGTACTGATCAAAGGTATAGAGGCCACATAAAAAGATGTACAAGAATTTTGCAGGGAAAATTTGGCATGATTCAAGACATGTGTGTATTCTTTGCTGACGAACTGTCCCACATGGCCAGTGGAAAACTTCAGTGTTGCATTCTTGCAGAACATTTTGTCAACGATATGTCTAAGGAGTCAAGCTCAGGTTTACAAAATTTCCTGTGTTGTGCAGAATTTTTTGATGATATGCAGGGTTGGTCTAGCAAATAAATCTGCTTCATTGCTTTATCATGAGCAATCAGCTGGGTGCTTCAGGCTATTTAACAGTAAAGCCTGGTTTGCTATCCACAGCATCAGATACTGGATGTCTACAGGGGCTTGTAGGGATAAGTAGTTCAATAATCAATACATGGCCCTTCATGTTAGTCTCAGGGTCAAGTGTGCAGACTGACATTGGGAAAGGGGATTTCCAGGAGCTTGATCAGATGGGAATTGTAAAGCCCTCATTCTGGAAATGCACACAAGATTTCTGAGATTCCTGGAGTCATTCACAAGCATTAGCATCAGCAGTTGCTGGCTGACCTAGAGGTACTTACATCAAGTTATCTTCAGATGTTCTACACAAAGATGTGACAGGGATGAGGCAAAACTGTTGCTTGCGTGTGTAGAGCCATCAATTTTAATCTAGGCTAGAGGGATGGCTCTGAAGGAGCTTTTAGTTGGACATTAGGAAATGACAGAAGCAGTTGCTGTTGAAATGCTAAGAAGCCTTGACAGTTTCAGTAAGGGGGCCATGAACTCACATGCTGGAAATTCCTGAAAAGTGATCACAACCAGATGTATGGACACTACAGGTTATACCCAGTTTCATGCTTTTGCAGATTATATTGACTGAAAAATGTCTCTGATTTTGAATGCTGAATATCATTTGCATTTCAATGCGAGCCTGGTTAATTGATATTTTGAGACTCATTACCTGTCTTGTTCCTGAACATTTTTGGCTTGCATGCTGCTCACAATCTTGGATTGAGTGAGGAAGCCCAGAAGCCAGCTGTGATCAACATTACAGTTGACCCATCTGATGGCTCTGAAAGTGTCTGAATTGGACATCCAAACTAGGAAATATTTTGTTATGTAGCTAGTTGCCATTGATTCTGTTCTTCCGGCTGATTTGGGGAAAACTGACTTCATGTTCTCACATGACCTGACCTCATTGAGTGAAGCCATTTAGATCAGGTAGCTAAATGCTCTATTGAAAAAGCTGTGGGAGATAAATGATTGTTCACTTCAGGTGGGCTGATACCTGATACATTGTTGCACACATTGCAGAACTTCTCTATTCAAGGATGATCTAAATGTGATGGTCTGATCATGAAGCTAACACTATATGAGCTCTTCTGTGTCAGCCTGAGGTGATGGAGTAATATTGCAATGGTCTCACCCTGGGGACTGGCTATAAATGCTCACACTAACCTCATCTCTCTATGGTTGAGTTGATGGAATGATGGAAAACTGGGGGGAGCTACCAGAAACATGTTTTGTTGCCAATCTTAGTTCTTCTGTAGATGTGATATGGTTCTGTGGTAATGATCATCCCAAACATTTGCTTTTCTGTAGTTGTACAAATCACATGTCAGCAGAAAAGTCTTATGGCAAATAATGTTACATTAACTTTCCCTGACCTCCTTTTCAACACTCATGGACTCAGATTATTTGAAGCTATAGCTGACTTTGCTGAGTTGTAGTACCTTGCCACTGCAAAGGTCCACTCTTGACAGACTGTAAATTGTGCTTCCATATAGATGAGCATTCTTTGCAAACTCATAAGTACTGTTGCAGCAATTGGGCATGAAGATGGATTGCCTGCATGTGCATGCAGCACCAAATTGAACCTTCAGCTGTTGAATATCTAATTATTGGAGTGGGGACAATCTCCTTATATGCTTCAACCTTTTAGCGTATTGGACTCATCTTGTTCTGTATTTGAATATTTCAACTACCCCAATTCTCCACTTTCTCAATTATTCATTTGTTGAATCGGTGTTGCAACTTAAATGATTCCCTGGACAATAATTGTCCACCCTTTGAGCTTTGGAGCATAGGCGATGTTATCTTTGTGTGTCAATGGACACTTTTGTCCCCGTTAACAGCTTGTGCAGACCAATTAACTACACAGAATTGAACATCAGTAGAACAATCATAGTTCAAGTAGGTCAAGAATAGGAACTTTAGAATCTCCTTTTTGAACTGGTGCTCTGCCCTTTTACAAGGCTGAAATGTTGGGAGGCCATCCATTCTATGACTATTCCCAGCTGAAAGCTCTTAATTGCCAGAATTCTCATGGGAACCATTGCAGTCACTCATATACAGAATTTTGAGGGAATAATATTATGTCATTTTTTTAGAGTTCTTCATATTTGCATAAATCTCATCCAAGGTCATCATCAATTACATGTCTGTATCTCGTATCCATGATTTAACATAATAGTTGAATGACCTTGTCAAGGATCATAAATTAATACAATCTTCCTTTTTTCAAAGTGTAATCTTCCCCTTTTGAGAAAGCTAATCCTTCTTATTGAAAAAAGGTGAGAAAATCCTTTATGTAAAGATAATGGGCACACACCTGACCATTGTGCTGTGCACCTACAAGTCCACCCCTATTGGGCTTGCCTGCAGACTTACATGACACAATCATCAAGAGCTTGCTCATTTTGTAAATGGTTTCCAGTACAATAATGATGATGGAGCAAATACTGGCTCTTTTATTGGGTAGGGTCAAATACACTTCTATAAGATCAAACACACTTCTATAAAAATAACTAGGAACTTGGAATTAGGTTAAAAGTTTAAGTACTTTGGACATAAAGCTCTAGAAGTATGTAAGGGGAGGCAAATGATTTGATATTCCACCTATTTCAAAGACATTCTCTATAGTTATTGACAAATAACCAAGTTACCTAATCTGAAGTGGTTTAGGTTTAAACCCTAAACCCTAAACCCTAAAACTAAATAAAAGCAATGTAAATATTGTGGCATGCACCTCTTGCATTTTTACACCTTCATTTTGCTATGGAGGTGTTATAGAAGAGCTTGTTTAAAAATAACCCATTGCAATAATGACTTGTCCGAGATTTCCCAATGTATTTGAAGAGTGCCTAAAGTCCATAATATTAGCCCTTGACATGAGAGGTCACCTTACCTTTTTCTCTGGGGGAGCTCTTACATTTTTGCAAGGACGCATAGTTTTTTCTTTCCACAATTAATGAGTAGGATCTTGATGGTTAGATATGAAAAACAAGCTCTAATAGCTCATTGCTTATTAGGCTACTTCTTTTGTACTTTCTTCTGAACCAAACTTTTGACGGGATGGGATCCACGAACACTCTCGACACTCGTCTATCTGCAGAGGGTGAGCGTTTGGCGTCTTGCATCCAAATAATGGACTCCTTTGCAGTGCGGGTGATGATTTGGAGAACTCTTTGGGTCCCACTCCACCGAAAAGGGTTCATCCTAATTATTTCAACGCGATTTCAACAAGGAATAGTCCTCCGCCGGTCAGGTCCCACGTAATAATTCCACCACCAAGGGATTCGGGAGAGGATAGATCTATCGCCACCAGCTTATAGAAGCGCCATCATCCTCAATTATTTTCTTTCCTAGCGTCAGTCTTTTCACCGACTTTCCTGATCGCATGGAGCAGTAATTGCCACAAGTCCCCCCGCCCATCTCTTATCCAAGAGATGTCAAAATCCTACCAACCAATTCCTAGTTGCGCTTCCCTTGTGAGAATTATACCAGCGGTAACACTCTAGCTCGAAGTAATCCATGAAAAATTGCAAACAGTTTGTAAAGAAGCTGTAGTAGGTCGAGGAGAGAGACGTCGCAGAAAGTTAAAACACCCCAATGGAACATTTGCGGGGTGACAGAAAAAGGACCTTGGTCGCCCCTGCACAGTTCTGCTACAGGGTTTGACTAAAATTTTGAAAAGTGAGAAATGAATACAAATTTTGATGAATTGTTAATTCAAGCGGAGCAGAAAGTAGGCTGTGAAGTTCTTGCAGAACACATCACAACATCCACCGCGCGGTTCTGCGCAAAAACGATGAAGGGCACAAAACGACAAGACTTGCAAAGCTCGATGGGGAAGGGGGTGTTTAACGCCCCCCCCAGAGAGACCAGCTTCTGCTGATTGGTATCTTTCCACTCCAATCCATTTTCGTGGGTTTTTTCCACGCAGTGGCATGTAGCCGAAATTTCGGTGTCCAGACATGTCTGCAGGTAGACTGCCATTGTCTGACTGATATGGGGGTTGGTCAGGAAGTAAATTATATAGAAAAACGATTCTGGTCTCCTGAGTCATCGCCCATGCATGAGATGCATGGTGGAGGAGCAAAATTTATGGCCGCGACGTGATGGGTCAACACTCAAGACTTTTTACATGATCAGTCGAATATGGTCAGAAGTATGATTCCAATCTCACGTAGATATATAGACCGGGAATCGATCATACAGCTGGATTGATACCAGTGAACATATATTAGTGAGCATCGACTCAAGTCCTTGCCACCCGCCGCGTGTGGGCATTAGGATGTCAGACCTAGTTGTTCGGCATGGCCGGAGCTAGTGCATGATGATCTCAAGCACCGCGTAGTCTCAAGTGTCGTGATGACGAGATCTGTATGGAGCACCTAAAAGTGAAAGACATCATGAGTACCACCAGATACTGTAATCATTAATCCTAGTCTTTCTGTATAAGCTCCGAAAGCATTGGAATCTAATCTGTAATCTGCTGGTCTAGAACTTTCGGATTTTGGTTGGCCCTGTACAGAAGACTTGTAGGTGTACTACTTGTCTGGGATTTCTCTCAAATGCTTCTTCCCCTTTGTGCATTCATTCCAGCACTTATTGGATGGAGGCGCTGCATGCATGCGCCGCTGGGTGGTGAGATGTCCGTTTGTAGTGGTATTCTGTTCTATGAGACTCTTCTTCCACTTCTTCTTGGATTGAAAGCACTTTCGCCCCTTCATTTTCATGATCGTTATGTGCTGCTGCTATCCCGCTACGTCACTCTGTTTGAGTTTCCTTTTGCAGCCCTTAGAACACTCTAGCTCTTCTTGTTTCTCTGCCGACGTTGAAGAGAGGCAGCTTCTCGTGACTTTAGAGAAACCACACTTGTAGAACCTGCAATTATGCAGCTAGCAAGTCTCCCATCAAAGGTAGCTTACAACCTCCAGCAATCCTACTTCAATCTTTGTTTTTTGCAACCTATGAGTACCTGCTTTCTATGGGCTTCTTTCGCCCTTGCATTGCTTCTTGACAATAGGACACATGATGATCTGCAGTTAATGGTCGTATGGACCTCGTAGAGCGGAGCCATCATATACCCAGTCCCTAGTCCCCAGTTCCTCCTGATCTGCAGGCCCAATTGCATCTGATGGAAGGTGCAATTGCCATTTCAATGCACTCTAGAGTCTACAGCCAATTGTTGCAGACACAACAATATTTGAGGATTTGCACTGTGAAGCAGGCAGCTCTCCAACACAAATTGCACCAATATTAGATACGAGGGTTGGACTGAAAGCATGCATGTAGCGGTTGCCTGAAGAAAGAAATAAGCAACTTCACAACGGTCCACAAGCTAGCTAGGCATCTGGAGATCATTACTTGGTTCTGAAGATCATGGCGCTGTACTCATGCCACAAGAGGATAATCATTACCGCCATGCTCGTATTGGGAATTTTGACAATTGCCAAACTGGGACATGCAAGCTTTGAAGGCGATGTGCTTATCAACAATATCGGACCTGCGCTAGATCCATCTGGTCAGCTTCTTCAGTCGTGGACTCTAGGAGGCAATCCTTGTTCAGGCACATTCAAAGGAGTGACATGTAATTCAGGTATTGTAATCTGGTTTCATGAGCACTTCGAGACCAATAGCTGATTTAGGATCTCGACACTTCGCTGAACACTTGAATGTAGAGGGAAATTCACTGCGAAAATGAGTTGATAGATTCACGGTTCCTAGTTTGATTCACGATGAGCCAGCTTGATGCTCGTGACCGGAGATTGTTGTAAGTCCATGTCCTGGCAAGAATATGTACTGATGGGCACTTTCTTCTGGAGTTACCAGGGGGCAGTGTCGCGAATATCTCGTTGCAAAGCTGCGGCTTATCAGGCTATATTCCTTCACAATTCGGCCTCCTTTCGAGCTTGCAAGGTACATCCTATAATGCACCCTCACATAGCTTAATTCGTTGTGTTGTCATCTTCTTGTTGCCGGAGGTGGACATCTTTTTCATCATATGTCGTGTTGGTGTTGATGCCTTCTGCAGTGCTGGAGATTTGCTGCAACAACTTAACTGGGAGCATCCCGGAATCACTCGGCAGCCTGAATCTGACATCCCTTGATGTTCATGACAACTCTCTCTCCGGTCCGGTACCAACAGGTGAGTAAATGTGAAGAAAGATGATCAAAGAGTGCACACTGCACAAGCTGCCTATCAGATACACATTTGTTTCATGGCCATTGTTATAGCCTTTGCGAATTGTGATCCTAAGAGCATGTGCTCCCCAGCTGTGCTCAGTATGTCACCCTGCACAAAAAAATTGGATGAAGAAAAAGTCTACATATGGCGGTTTGGCTCAGTCAAATGGTTTTGGCCCAGCATTTTTGCACAGTTGAATTTGGTTTGCTCAAAGTGGAATGTTGTGCACCTTTGTTCAGGATTGATCCATGCAGCTGGTAGCTTCAACTATGGCAACAATAGTGGGCTCTGCAGCCCCGGGAATGACACAATTCTTCCGAGTATACCTGTCTGTGAGTCTATAGTCCAAGGCAACGTGAAATCCTGGTCCAGATTGAATATGCTGAAGATGGTGGCAAGTATTTTCATGGCAGTTTTCATTGCCATGTTGGGTAGTGCAATCGTGATCTTGTTCATTGTTTGGGCCCGATCAAGAAAAAGACCCCGCATTAGTGACGGCTCAGAAACCTGTAGCATCCCCAAAGAGGACACGTCCCAAGAATGTGAGACCGAATTGAAGGTTGCTGAGAGTAGCAGCAGTTCCAACAGATTTTTCAGGAGCTTTGGAAGCACACGTGGTAGCTATGGATCAACTTTACAAGGCAGCTCCTGCAGTGGAAGTATGTCGGATCACCAGCTAGCGAGGGTGCTTGCAGCATCGTCGTTTGCATCATCAGATCAGGAGAGCCCATTACCACCTAGTCCGTCAGAATTTCGGTTATGGATTTCGCTCAACGAGCTGGAGATTGCCACAAATTATTTCTCCCAGAAGAATCTTCTTCGAAAATCCGCGCACTCGGCAGTCTACAAAGGAACGCTGCCATCTGATGGTTCCGCAGTTGCTGTCAAATGCGTATATAATACACGGTTTTGGTTTGGGAAGAAAGACCTGCGGTTTGTAATCGAAGCTTTGACACATATCAGCCATGAGAACGTGGTCCAGTTCAAGGGCTTTTGCGTAACCAAAGGTGGATCTGAATGCTTTCTGGTCTACCCTTTTGTGGCTGGTGGCACTCTTGAGCAGCGACTCCATGGAAATGTCTCTCAAGAAAAGTTCCTCGATTGGGCAATGAGGGTGAAAATCATGGGCGATGTTGCAAAAGGTAAGTATTTACGTATTTTGTTCCATCATGCGTCTCTCATCAAAATGGAAGAATTAGTTAATTGCAAAAATGTAGCCAAACCCAATCTACACAAAAGTGATGCATGCTTGTCTTTCTTTGAACCTACCTCTTCCAACCCCAACTATCTCACTCCTTTGCCCTACTACATCCCCCACCTACATGGATATGAAACAGGCAAAAAAACGTTGAGCTTGTTTCATATGCATGTTATTCATATGAAAATCATCCATTAATCTACCTCTTTCAAGCCTGTCGGCCTAACCTTTTTCCTCTACCCACCTACAAGAATAGTTTTAAGTTTAGGATAAATAATGATGAACTATTGAAAACCATATGGAAACATATGAGAACCTTGCCCTTAGGGTCAAGGGCATTACACTCTTATGAATGAATTTGCCCTATCACCCAATTTCTTCAAAGTAATTGTAAATGTAGTGAATCCACAATATTAGGGGAAAAAATTGCATCTGCCCATTGTGATGCTCTAACACCAAATTTCTTAAAGTGCATCAATAGAAAATGTAACAAAACCCAATATTAGGAAGAATTTGCAAATGGAGCAAGTGTTACACTCTGTGAACCCGTGCCCAGAGAGGTTTGTGGAATTAAGCCCATTACCAAATTTCTTCAAGGGACTTGTGAATGTAGGAAAACCCAATATTATCAGGTGCCCTCTGAAAAGATATTACCATAGAATGGAAGAACATTGACAAACATTTTACTTGGAAAGTGCCATTCGTAAACCAACCCAGTTCATGTTTCTTTTGCAGGGCTTCAATACTTGCATGACGGTGGGAACCAAGCAATTGTTCATCAAAACTTGTGGGCAGGAAACATACTACTTTCAGACAAAGATGGAATGGCTCTACTATCAGATTATGGCTTGAATGACATCATAGCAGAAGAAGACACATACTCCAGTCAAAAACTATTGGCATCGTTAGGATATTTGGCACCAGAGTACAGATACATGGCACGCCTAAATGACAAATCCGAGGTTTACTCATTTGGAGCACTCTCCCTTGAACTACTAACAGGCAGAAGACCTGTTTTTGTTGATGGAAAAAACCGCTCAAGTTTCATCAGCACATATACTTGGGTTAAGACATTGTTGCAGTCGACTGGAAACATCAGTGAGGTCATAGATCCAAGGTTAGGAGCGCTGTATCCAGCTACCAAGGCAGCAGGGCTCCTTAACATTGCTCTTTCATGTATGGTGGAGAATCCACTCGACAGGCCAACTATGGGGACTGTAGTCGAAAAGTTAAATGCTTGGGATGGACAGTAAGCTTCTTACATCATTATTTGTGTTCACTCTCATTGTACAGTGATATCTAAACTATAGACACACTGTTTTGAGGAATGCTGTCTATTGATGTGTTTTGCACATCAACTCTTGTAATTTTATGTAATTTTCTCTTCCTTGATTTTCACTGGAACTGAAAAGCCTTGGGCACTTAAGAAGGCTGGGATTTGTTTGTTAGTGGGATCTTAATAAAGAGGTCCCCATACTTTTAAAATAATCAGTCAGCAGACTCTTGTATACTTTGGCAATAAACAGTCATCAGAGGTTCAATCTTAGGAAAAGAACACCAACATCATCACAGAAATTCGGTAATAGTCATTTTGAACTTTCAGTCCAATTCAAATTATAGATACCAGTAATGGATCTTGAGATGCTATTGACAAGTCAGAGTTCTTGAATTCTGAAGACAATAATGCAGAGATCAAATGTTGCATCTCCCACAACCACAAATGATTATTGGCATAGTAAAGGTTTAGCCAGCAGGAATTCTTTAACCCCCGTTTTCTCTATTTCTAAGATGTTTTCCTAAGAATGTTCTGGTTATATTTATGTGCAACAAAGGGCCTCCTGCAACCTAAGGATGGATCTTGAAGAACCCAGCTGTTCACCACTTAAATGGATACTGAGTGTCTCATAAAGTGAACTTAAAAATTTCTGCACCATTACTTACTTTAAATAAGTCGACCTTAAAGTGTTGAAAAATGACTCAACAGCAAGGTGATAGAGATTTCAGATCTAAAAACATATCAGCAAACAAAAACAAGAGAAAACAGAACAAAGAATAAGGAGCAGTTGAATAACAGCAACAGATACTTGTGTTCAGCAACCTTTGACAGCAATATGTATGGCATTTACAAACCACCAGAATGTCCCCACTGACTTTAGACACACATCTTAAGCACCCTTCAACAGCCACATGTATGGTATTGTCCAACAACCACAACATCCCACTGACTATATCAGCTTCTGAGCAGCAGGTGGATATGTAACTATATCTCTCATAGGAATCGAGAAATATCCATTCTCACTATTAAGAAAAGGAAAAACAAGGCTAACACTTCTGCATTAAGACACATAAATTTCCAGAGAAGGATAGTCAAAGCTGAGAACAAATGACCATAAAACAAATACCAAACAAGGACAAAAAACAATAATAGACATGCTTGCAGTATGAACAACAGTGCCAGTCCCACCCTATTCAGGGACCATCAACAGTGTGGTGGATATACGACAAACATACTGAGAAAATTCTCCCAGTAATGGGAAAACATAGCCATTAAACTGCATAGCTCAACAAAACATAACAGAGAAGCAGAAGACCAAAGAAACCAGAAGGATAGTGGAATTTAAACAGAGAGAGAAAGAAGAAAAGAAATAAAAGAGAAGGAAAGGAAAGCCTCTAACAAAGGAAGCTGGAAAAAAACTGAACTTAAAGGGCATGAACTTCCGAGGACAGGACAGAAACCAAATTGCAGGCATGGTGCTGGTACAGCTACACCAGGTGAAAGTTGATGAAGATAAATCTTGCCTTACTCATCAGAAATAGAGTGAAGTTTGTTCAACTGTTTGCAACTTAAGTGACAAAAAGCTTGGGTGCCATGAAAGGCACCACTCCTGAACCACTTATCATGAAATCAAACCCTTTGAACATGGCATCAGGCAACCTTGTTCCTCTGATCATAGTTTGTGGTTTGATTCCTCCACAACTGAGGAACTCACCATCGTCGAAGCCCCCGGGCTACCATAGGATCCGATGGACATTCCACAGCCACATGCCCACGGCCCCCACAGTTGTTGCAAATAGTCACCTGTAATTGGCAGTTGAGATTAATCCCTGATTATGTCTAACAGGCCTGATTCCATCCCTCAAGCTACCTATGTCTTAGATCAGATGTAACCCTATTAAAAGCCAGCTTCAAAGGACCTGACAGGTGAAAGATACAGATATGATAATGTGAAGCCCACTAACAGAGCTACATACCTGAAGACAATCCTTGCTTTTGTGACCAGGTTGATGGCAGTTATGGCACACCATCTCAATGAAGCTTGGCACAACAGATCTTGGAGCAACAACAAGCTGAGGACAATCCCGAGCAATATGACCAGGTTGGCTGCACCCATTGCACACAGGGCTATTCACACAGTCCCGAGCTAAGTGTCCTGACTGTCTACAGTTGTTGCAAGCCTTCTCATTGGGACAGTCCACTGCAAGGTGTCCAGGTCGGTAGCAGTTGTTGCAGAGCCGCGCCTTCGGAATCCCTACTTCCTGGGCTGCACAACCCTTTGCAATGTGTCCAGGCTTTCCACAGTTGTTGCAAATTGGCTCACTGCGACACTCACTTGCAATGTGACCAGCCTTCTTGCAGTTGCGACACAGTGGCTCCATTGGGCAAGCAGCAGCAATATGACTGTCCCAGAAACACCAAAGACATAAGGAATGTGAACAGATAAACTCTCTGCCTCAATTTTACTTAAAAACTCTGCGTGGTTATGCTTCAATTGGAGGCCCTCTCCACTGAACCTGCACAAAGCTAACAGACTATAGCTGTGACCCTGTCTCTATATTTGACCCTTAATATGATGCAGCAGTTTCTTACCAACATCACATCTGCGAGGATGGAGACTGTTTGCCCTTAACAAAGTTAAAAGAAGCATTTTAAGGGGATTTTATGGGGAACACATGGCAACAGCTCCTCAAATACAAAATAGGAAACATGAGCTGCTAACTCACCCTGAAACACCACAATTGTTACAAACTGATGCATTGGGACAGTCACGGGCAAAATGGCCTGCACGTCTGCAATTGTTGCACAGCTCAGCTGGAGCTCTGGAAATGATCACACATATCAGAGTTAGTTCCTGACCTAGCCATGAAGGAAATAGGATAATACCAACCGATTGACCTGTAGGAATAACTTACAAAGTCCTTCCTAAACTAACCAACACAACCGGTGACACAAGTGTCACAAATGCTTCAGGTACTGTAGCCTGCTGAATACTGTCCTCCATCTCTCCTCCAGGTATCTAGAGAAAAAAGGGACCATTAGGAAATCCTAACTGATACCATGAATGGTGACTCCCATGCGATACCGAAGGAAGTAAAAGCAAGGTAAGATGTGTACCCTGTCCAAAAAACTCCAACAAAAAATTTCCCCACAACCCCTTCCCCAACTCTTCATCGACATCCACAAGACACCTATCTCCAGTTCATCATCACACCTTACATATTTTCCCTTCCAACAACCATTTCTTCACACCTTCCTCAAAACCCTACTTCCTTCTCCACCCCTTCAACAGCTCAAATATCATCCCCCACCCCCCCACCCCATAAGCCCAACACGCTCAACATCATCACGCCACTACCCTCATCCCCACAAATCCCTCATTTCTGCCTTCTTTTTTCCCTCTTTCCAGATTTTTCTTCTTGTGCTTCATATACTTCATCATCATCGTCATCTTTTCTTCTTCTTCTTCTTCATTATCTTCATCACCTGGTCGAAGCCGAACGGACCCCGAAACCCCCGTTCTCACGCCCATAGCTCTTGTATGGCAAACTCCGCCTCAATGCCCTCTTCCCCACAATCCCGCTCTGCATCCGCCGTCGCCCACCACTACCACCACCACCTCCTCCTCCTCCTGCTGTTGCTCCTCCCCCGCCATTTGTACCGCGCGCAGCTAGGTCGTCCAAGCTCATACCCAGCTTGGTCTGGGTATCCAGAGACGCCGACATCAAACCCTAACCCACTCCACCCACCTGTAATCCTCCACGCTGCCTCTTCGGCAGATCTTGGTCTCCGCTACGTCCTGAGAGAAGCTCAAGCTCCGAAGCGACGGGTTTGGCCACCGCTGTTTACGGCTCGGCCGATGAAGAACGCCGAGCGATGAGAAGAACGAGTTACCAACAAAAATAGACAGAAACAACTGAATTTAAAAGAAATCTCAGAAAAGACTTACGGTTAGGGTTGAAGGAAAACTTAGGGTTAGGGTTAGGGCTGAAACGTTATCCGATGCCATACTGCATGTCAAATTAGGGTTGGAGGAGGACGCACCCATGTCCCTCTGAGCTCCCTCGTCTCATCTTTGGCCCTGTGTTTTGTATTGATATCAATAGCTGCTACAGTTGGAGGTCAATGGAGCATAGCAACTGCCCATAATGTGATCGTTGGCAATATCATGGTCTCGAGCAAATGTTTTGTTCTCTTCTTCCCACTCAGTACCTCTGCAGTTTCGGTATGCTGTTTCTGGTGTTGTTGACGTGCAGGTGCCCTGGCAATTGAGGTTCAGCTCGGGAGTTGTTGTTGAGGTATGGGGGTGCTTGCAGCAGGGCCTAGCTTGCAAGAGCTGGTGTCGTTCACCCCGGGAGTAGAATTGGATGAGTCGGCTCCGCTGTCGGCCTCCGACCTCCACACGCTGCTGGACAGAATCGAATCTCGCTCCGAGGAGATCAAAGATCGTGTGCACAAAACGGTGACCAAGAATTACCGTCAGTTTTTGAGTATCATCTCCGGTGCCAATGGAACCGTGGCGGACGTCGAGGCCGTTGCTCGGGATCTGAAGTCTATTCTCGACGCACTTGGGGAGAGGAGAGAAGAAGGGGTGGGGGGACAACGGCAGGACGGCGGTGGGACCGAAGCTCGTCTTTCGTTTGATCTCGAGATTTGTCAATTGGCTGCAGATGCGGAGAAGTTGCGTCGCGATGGGGAAGAGAGAGAGCAGGCTATTGCTGTGGTGCAAGCCATTGCTGAGCTTCACGAGACCTTGCAGAGCACGGAGAGGGAGTTCCTTGACGGTCGCTTGATCGAGGCCTCAGGTGCCTTGTGCGAATTGCGGGAGTCTCTCGGTTTGCCTGCAGACTGGACAGGTGACAGGGATGATCAGAAAGCTAGGGAGCATCAAGAGAAGATCAACCCATATACGTTCTTACAAGACGCCTGGGTAATTTGCTATTCAAAGGTCAGTCAAGCTGCCCCACCCACAATGTGCATATTTCTGAAGTAAATTGAGCTTTGGTGGAAACCCTAAGCCAAAATTTGGAAGTAATTCTCTGGTGTCAGTGCTACTTACAAGATTGTGCAATTGTTGCAGTTAATATCATTCTTGGAGGATCTATTCTTGCAATCAGTGGTGCTGGATGAAAGTGCATGTGAGCTGCGTGTGACACCATGTCTGCCCTGTGGAGATTCTGATTCTGGGGTGGATATAGTTGAAGTGGAGCTGTGGACCATTCTTGCAGCAATGGATGTGCGTGCTCAGATCATTTGCCAGCTTAATTGCATCTGTCTCTTTGACTTAGCCTTTATCTATGATTACAACAGTGAATCTGAACTGCACGTGTTTTCACAGAATGTTGGGATGCTCAGCATGCGGCTTGCAAAACTAGGTGATATTCTGTTCAAGGGAGTTCTAGAGCCCATTCTTCATGATATGCAAATTGAGGTGGTGATTGGGGAGCTGGTGAGCAGCACGAGCCAGCAAAGGAAGGCTGTTCTCAGTTGGAGGTCTCATGAATATCAGGTGCCTGCATGTGCCCTTGCTGTAAGGTCTCTGACATTTTTTTCAGTTACTGTTTAGTCATCTTGAAAATTGGATTTCAAGCACTACTTACTGGCAGTTGCTATGTTTATGAACTGATCAATTTGGGGGTGGGAGGGATGTCTCTCTCAGTCAGACATTGCAGGACAAAAAGATGTGTATTCAAAACTCATCAAGGTTTTCAGCTTTTTTAGGACAAATCTGCTGGTTGAGAATGACCAATGGGTGCAATGCCTGGGGCATATCATATGGCCTAGACTGGCAGAGGCCATCATTACAAAACAGCTACGTAAGGTATTGTCAATGGATTTCAGGTTTTTGTCATTGTTCTGCTGTTGTTGTCCAAAAATCTACAGATATATTCTCTGGTGTTTTCTAGGAAGACATAATTTTTTGGAGATTGGTATTGCTGGTGTTCTTTGTGTTGCTGGCTTTAAGAGTCAATCTCTTTCTATTATTAAAAAAAATTGCAAGCATGCTCATTTTATCATGAAACATCATGAGATTCTGGTTGGACATCACTCAGATTCCAGCAAACCATCCTGTCATCTTTGAAATTTTCCAAAGGTGAAGTTATGCAGAAGTGAAGTGTTTAGACAATAACTTGCTTTTTGGTGCAACTTTGTGAGCCTAAGATAGCTGCATGAGGTCTGTATCAAACCTCATATTTTTTATGTCTTTTGCAGTCTGTTCCAAATGATATTGCAGAGCTTGCAGAATTTCAGAAGTTGGCCAATGTCACAGCAGAATTTGAGGCATGTTTGGGAAGCACAGGCTTGATTCCAGACTGGGATGAGACCAAAGGTGATAGGCTTAGCAAGTTCTCATCAGATGTGGAGGTCCACTTTGCCCTAAAAAAGAAGAAGCATGTGCTAGCAAAGGCACGTTATTTGCTTGTTCAGAATGACTACACAAAGTTTGAGGTATGATTCTTTCCTTAATGAACAAATTAAGTTCTGTCTCAATTGTTTCCAAGGTGATATCCTTCTAGGTACATCTGATATGATAATCATGTGGTGGCTGTCTTCCAGAGTAATAATGAGGAAATTGGCACAAAGGATTCAGATGAAAATGGTGATATGTCATTGTTGTGGGCAGAGAAATGTGCCATTACCTACCCAGCCAAACAGTTGCTGGAGTTGATGCACAAAACTCTGCAGGTACTGCAATAATGCCTGTGCTTTATGTAATGTTTGTAGTCTGATTTGATGTCAATTCAGATGCTTTGGTTGAGGAGAAGGTTGGAACATGCTCTTTTGCCAGTGGTTCCCTTTTTTGTATTTTGTATTGTTGAAATCCAGTCATTCTTCTTTGATGTCTGGGGATGATCAGGCATGTGATGCATCAGTCACCTTCAAAGGCTTTTTGTGCATTTTTCTTTGATCTCAGTGTTCCCTTCTTTGATATCATGGGGCATGTAGGATGCATGTATGTCAACTCCACAGATAGCAATGGAGCTCTATCACGCTGCTCGTGATGCCATTCTCCTCTATCGCTCCATTGTTCCTGTGATGGTGGGTTATGTTTCTGAAGGACACTTGCTTGTAAGTTGCATCACCTCTAAATTTGGTAACCAGAATGCCATTGTTCTCTCTTGATGACTCTTGTTCAACAAGATTTGCCTAGATTCATTCCTTGCAACTTTGATGATATAAGTTTTTGGTCTTTGAAGGTGGCAGGACAGCTAGATAGTGTACACCAGGTTACTGCACTCTGTCACAATGACTGCTTCCATATTGCTCACCAGCTACTCCTTCTGAAATTCCAGGTGACTACCCTCTTATTTGATCTTCCTTTGTTCTGTAATGGAACATTTGTTTTGGAAAGTGCCTCAGTTTGTGCCACTGGTTCTCCACTCAATGAAGAATGCTTTTGTTATAGTCTTTGCACACAGTAGTGATGGTTATGAGACTGTGTGGGTGGAGACAGTATTGTGGTGGACTTCCCTCCAATGTCCAGGAAGTCTTCACTTTTGTTGACTTGGTCCCACTGTTCCGTCGGCTGGGGTGTGATATTCTTGAGGGACATTTGCACTTGATCAAACTGAACCTTATGGAGGTGAGGTCTTACTCAGGGGTCCTTAGATATTGTCTCAACTGAGGTGAATTGTTAGACATGTCAGGGTTTTATTGTGGAACAGAATGAGTGAATGGTTATCCCTGTTCAGTTTTTTTATAACCCTTGACCATTAGGGTATGCCTGGTGATGACCACATGCTCTTGGCTTTCCTGTAACAATTCAGTGAGGGAACCCACTGATGCAAGGGTTAATTGAGAAAAGTGTGAATTGGTTTCTTCAGGGACCTTTTCCTCCAATTCTTTCACTGAAATTGCATTGTCTTGGGTCTTTGATTAGGATGTCTCAAGATTTTGTGAGCTCACAGACAAGGATTTACCCTGTAGCTTCTTAACCATCATCAGAGACCCTGGAAGAAGAGAAATGAGACTTTCACAACTGTAATCACTGGAAGCCTGGTTTCAGTACCCTACAGTACCCATTTGTACATGAGCACTTTGAAAAAGAATTTAAGTGATGACATGACTATATTATTGCAGGCTCTAAATCATGCAAATGGATTCCAGTTCACAGACCAGAAAAAGCACTTTGACACTGCCAACAGTGCACTACAGCAGGTATGTTTCCTTTTATTGTTTAGATTTGACAACAAATATGGAAGGTTGGTTCATTTCATACTTTCAGACCTGGTGTAGCTATGAAACATGTCTATACCCCCAAGGCTTCTGCCTGTACTTAAATGACTACAGTTTCACTTCTGTGGTTTTTCTGTAAGGAATATCATGTCAATGCTTGTCAAGGATTTTGAGAGGATATATCTCATCCTACAGTTTACAGATGGACATGCAAGTTTGTGGACAGTGGCAGAGAAGCTTAGATGTGTGTCCAAGTGGCTTGTTTGTACCTTAGTTTGCTTGGTAGTCACCAGTGGTGTTTGGAGAATATGTTCAGGGTTCAGGAGATCTAAACCACTAACTCTATGTAGGCCTCTCTATGCATTAGGCTTAGATGCTTGCTTGTAGGTGAGCACACTTAAATGAAATGAAGCTTACCCTCACAAGCTTGTTGCAGCTTGAATGAGGATACTATTGACATTCTTAATTAACTATGTTTGCCAACAACATGACGAGTCTTCCCACTTCTGTAAATGCAACTGAAATTCAGGATAAAGATGACCAAAATTTCAGGCAGATTATTATATGCTAATCTACACCCACTGTTAGAAGCTGAGAAGTCAGTGGGTTGTAGTTGCAGCTGGTCACTGGCATTCATGGTGAAGGTGATAGTCTGGTACTTTGTGAGTGACATTTATAAGTTTATGACTACAGTGAGTCTTATCGTTTTAGTTTTGGTTTTGCTGGAATGGACAGAATAGTTTCCTTCAAATTGTTATCTTGAGTTCTCTCTGCAATCTCATGGATATGAGTTTGCATTACTGATTGCTTGAATGTGTCTGGTCCTTGCAGATGATGATTGTGTTGACCAGAGTGTTGAAGATATGGCAACCACTTCTAGCTGCCAGTCTATGTGAACTAGCAATGGGCAAGCTGGTTGAAGCTGTAGTTGGTCGACTTGTCAATGAAGTGCTGGCTTTTGAAGATATTTCAGTCGAAGAATGTGGAAAGGTATATCTTTCAAAATACTTTGATGACAGCATCTTAATAGCAGAAATCTCAGCCATATCCAGAGCTATTTTTACATGAAATTGTCTGTAGGTCCACTCTCAGCATTAAGAGGTCATTGATGTTGTCTTGTGTTTTCAAATAGGTGTTCTCTGATTTTTCTTGTGTCTGCTAGTAGTCACCACACTCATGGGAAGTGTTTGGTGCCTGAATTTGACAATTTTGTGTATATCTTGTTTTTGATGGATTGTGGATGGTTGAGCGCAGTTGCGCAAGTTGATGCTGTTGGCACTTGAGAGCTTGTCCCCACTTCTGGGGTCTGCCTCTGGAGAAGGCAATGGTCCAGATGTCACCCAATCAAGGGATGCTGCTGAAAAGTTGGTTCCTTCATGGCGCAAACTTGCTCGTCTTACAGGCATGTGAAGACTAAGAAGCTCTTCTCATTTGAGATTTCTGTTAAAAGTATCAGACCTCCTAAGTTAAGCTGCATGATTATATTTGTGTAGGTTTTCCAAGTATGGATCATGCTTAAATGTCAATATGTGTGACTGGAATGGGAGTTGAACCGATATTGAATTAAGTCTAGGTTTTTGGGGTTCTGCAGATTTGCTGGACATGTCACTCAGACCCATCACCCAATCTTGGGAGAGTGGAGACTTGACTTCGTGTGGTTTTTCTTCTGATGAGGTACTGTCACCTAGTCACCCAACAGGCTAATTAGTTGAACTAGTAATTTGGTGGATGACACAGCTATTGCATCGCCCTTCTCTTCTATCTGAGATCTCTTGTGAACCAGAAGACATCACCAGAGTTCATAACTCAGGTTCAGATTTGGACCTGACATCATCAGAAAGAACAACCTACACAAATAGATTACATTTAGGAGATCATTATTCAGTATGGGGGTCACAGTTCTCCATGTCAAAGATGTGTACACTAGCTTGCCTTCAGTGGAAAGCCAGCTAAATTGATGTGTCTTTATGTCTGTAGGTGCAAAAGTTGATCAAGGCCATCTTCTCTGATACCCCTCTGAGAACTGAATGTCTAGCCCGGATCTCTTCTCATTAAGGAGACTTGGTGGGGTTTCACCAGTGACTACTACTGAAATTGCGTGCAGAGTGCACCCTTTCATTATCAGCCATGGGTTCTGGCTATGCCTTATGAAAGCCCCAACAATTGGGCAGTAGGCTTACTGTTTTGGGTGTGGCAGCCATCATTTTGTGCCAGCAGCAATTATTCACCCACAAAGGTTGGGGTTTAGGGTAAGTTTGTGAATCTGAATGTAGCAAAAGGTGATGACCAAGTTTTCTTAGTCCATTTCACCTTGATTTACAAACCTTTGTGTACAGGTCTATTTAACCACAACTTGCCAGCAGAAGCATCTTCTCTTGGCCCCATGATTTTATCTACTGGGTTACTGCAACCAGACTGTAGACACTTACAATCCAGGACCATACTTTCAGTTTAGTGTCAAGGGTTTTCTTGCTTTGACCTGGTCACATGTTGGTCTCTAATGGTGTGCAGTAAATAGATGCTTGAGCCATTGACTTGTGGATATACATTCCAACAAGTTGGCCTCTCTTTAGGAAATTACACTTTTGTTGTGTGTGCCAAAGATCTTGTCTCATGGGCAAACTCCTGTAAAGCTATCCTGGTGTCATATACTTTGATTTGCTGGAAATGTGATATTTGCAATAACCATTCTCAACCAGAGTATGCGGATATTGATATTTGTATGCTTCATGTTCATTCAAATATGTCTATTACTACCTAGTTCAGGATTATCAATGGCCAGTGTTAAAGTTGCATTCTGAAGTTTTGTTTCTTTCTCAGATGTTCAGCCTTCTTGTCAATCTGCAGAATACAGACTAACCTATCAAAATTCTATTAAATAACTAGGGGGCTGCTAAATGCAGAGAATTCTCATTTTGACATTTCTGTGTTTGGATACTGACATAGTCTTTTTTACAGTGCAGAGGGCTTTGAAGATTGATTTTACAAGAACATCTTGAAGAACACTTGGTAACAGCTGCTTCTCATTACTTTTATTTCTTATAATTTCCCTTCATGCATGCATGCTGGATTCATGGCAAGTTTATGCAGTTTCCCTGATCACTCCAAACACTGGGTGGTCTTATCAACATGATGTTCTAATTTCTGGTATTCCAGCTCTATAATTGAACACATGTACAAACTAAGTAAATGGGGGAGAAATCACTGAATGACTGGCCAGAGACCTTGGTACATATGGGCTACTACTAACCCATAAGACCCAATATCAATATAACTTTCCGCAATTGGTTTAGAATCTACCAAAAAATTTGCAGTTAGGATCATTGCACATTTGACTTATCTCACTGTTCCACAAGAGGTTATGCTGCATCATGACCTCTTATGAGAGATTCTATATTTGCTATGACAACTGAATTTTGACTTTTGCTTGTGGTAATGTTTTGTTCTGAATTGAGGCTGAAAACATCTACTATGGAGCTGATAAACTTAATTTAGGACATTAAGTCCAATGCCTGCCAATCACATCAGTTAACTAAGAAAGAAATTTCAAGTTGTCCTCCAGCCCCAGTAGCAACATTTGCCCTTGCCTGTGGGGCAGATCCACAAGATCTCCACAGATTTTTGAAAAGTCATAAAAGAATATCAAGTCATCCAGTTGAATCAATATTTGCACAAGCAGCAATGTTTCAAAAACTGTGCAAAACAGTAGTGTACTAAAAACTTGCATTTGGCTGGTCTCCAGCCAAAAGCACTGAGATCTCCAGACCTCTACTAAATGCTTGGTTGAATACGAGGCGGGTCTGGAAGGTGGACATGAAGGGAAACCATGAGAGCAATGCAATTGGAATGAATATTACCATCCCCATGAAAGCATCATATAATCGTGCAATTCCACGCACTGACTTCCATAGGCCGACCTTTTCCACCACAGGCCTGACAGCTATTGCAATCTGTCCACACAAACAGAGTTCCAACAGTACCACCACTTTGTAAGCCAAAATTATTGTGAAATGGTGTTGCCATAGTGTTGTGTTACATAACTGTAATGACTCGCCCAGGATCAACATCCTTCCTGTGGGGCATTTAATGTACCATAATATCCTAAGGAAGTCAGACACTGGTCTATGACTTTAGTTTACTGATTAAAGTTCAGCCCTCCTGATATCTCCAGGTAAAAACAAGTGGTTGGTGTAAAATGGTGGCTGAAAACCAAACTCAGAAGTGGACTTGACAAAAATCAAACCAGTAGGTAGGTACAGTGAATAGAAACTAAACTACATCACATCACGACAAATCTACAAGGATTCACCACAACAAAATGGGGACCAAAAAACTCCTGGTAGGTGTTATACTTACAGAGAGAAGGCCCCAGCCTGTTGGTATGAGAGCCAGCCCAGCTGCAAACATGTCACCAACCGTAAGAGCTGTATCTGCAAGAGCAAAGGCCAGACCACCAATGCACGCCAAAAACAGCACTCCCTGAAACAGCCTGACTAGCAACTGGAAGTTTGCTGATGCTTTCTTGCTCAATGTAAAACCCTGTCATTCCCCATCAACAAGCA
>Ga0116228_10000252_pt1 | contig 38652 bp, 26 predicted proteins | sample S1TSphfallax_2_FD_89694 | JGI IMG/M metagenome (GOLD analysis project Ga0116228, IMG submission 89694) | Host-associated microbial communities from peat moss isolated from Minnesota, USA - S1T2_Fc - Sphagnum fallax MG | ecosystem: Host-associated > Plants > Peat moss > Unclassified | place... | reverse complement strand
TTATCCGAGGACGACGAGGATGACGAGGAGTCCTCAGATTCTTCTTTGTCCGAGGACGACGAGGATGACGAGGAGTCCGAAGATTCTTCTTTATCCGAGGACGACGAGGATGACGAGGAGTCCGAAGATTCTTCTTTATCCGAGGACGACGAGGATGACGAGGAGTCCTCAGATTCTTCTTTATCCGAGGACGACGAGGATGACGAGGAGTCCTCGGAAGACACTAATCGCAGTCGCGCGCCGGGTTCGTTAGAAAACGATTCCTCTGACGAAGAGGACGACGACGATACAAGCATACCAAAGGATAATCCGTTTCCGGCTCAAATACTCGAGGAATTATTTCGGGAGGATCCTGAGGAAATAGAGCGTGGCAAATGGGAGGATCTGATGGAATTTGAGAAAGAAGAAGGGTACATGGATGCCCTTCTCGGTCACGACAGGGAAAAACATGGGGATCCTAATTCGTTAAGTGTCGGCGAGCTTAATAAAATACTTAAGATGATTGGGTCAGATCTGAAACTAGTAGAAGTTAGCAATAATGAGTTCGATGTCGTAGAACGGGATGAAACCGATGACGACGATGGCGACGACGTCTTCTTTGACAGGGTTGACGGCGACGACGACGACGATCCATATATCAGTGATTAGTTTATGTGCAAAACTGCTGGTGGTCGAGTGGACAAAGACGATGGACTGTAAATCCATTATCTTTTGATTTCGTAGGTTCGAATCCTACCCAGCACACCCATTCGTGTAGCTCAAAAAAGGAAGAGCAGTGATCTCCTAAATCACAGGTTGTAGGTTCAAGTCCTACCGCGAGCGTTTTATAACTAGTAGCTCAGTTGGTAGAGCGGTCGACTGTTAATCGAAAGGTCGTTGGTTCGAGTCCAACCTAGTTCGTTTTTGAGTAACATAATGGCAATGTGTCTGTCTGCAAAACAGAAAATAAAGGTTCGATTCCTTTCTCAGGCATTTTCCGTAGTTTAATGGTAAAACACACCGCTCATAATGGTCGTGATGTAGGTTCGAATCCTGCCGGAGGCAAGGGGGCGTGGTGTAATGGAAGCACAGCGGGCTCATGACCCGAAGGTTCTTGTTCGAATCAGGACGCCCCGAAGTTAAACCGGTGTAGCTCAATTGGCAGAGCATTTGTTTGTCACACAAAAGGTTATGGGTTCAAGTCCCGTCATCGGCGCTCATATTATATGGTAATACAGTTGTAACTCAGTGGTAGAGTGCTCGCCTGATAAGTGAGAAGTCGTTGGTTCGATCCCAACCAACTGCACACTTAATTGGTATTTTACGGCTGAGTAGCTCAGTTGGTAGAGCACTGGTCTGAAAAACCAGGGGTCGTTGGTTCAATCCCAACCTCAGCCACCAAGTTTTTGTTAAATAGTTTGTGTTACAATATACCTTTTGTATCACGGGCACAGGACTTATTAGTATTAGCAAGTAGAAATACGTAACGAAAGTGCAATTGAGTTAATACTAATAGACTCGAACGGTAGTGATCTTTTTGTAGCCAGGCCATCGCGGGCCGAACCCGTTTCTGTAGCAAAAGAATGGGATGAGCTGTGAAAAGCCGTGAAAAGCGAATCGAACTACCAGATAGCTAGTTTTACCCGAAATATATGTAAGTATAGTGGATAAATTATTTTTAGTGGGTATGGTCCTTTGATTAAACTATGAATAACTAAAAATATATTTATCTATTCAGACGGTTGGGGATAAGCTCAATAGTCGAAAGGAAAACAGTCCAGCATAACAGCTAAGGCTCCAAACTATTGGTAAGTGATCAGAAGGGTCCATGAACATGTTGGTACACCGCGAGGTGGCGTTTACAGCACGCATCCTTTAAAGAACGCGTCAAAGCGCAGCGGGGCCGAAAACAGAGTGTTTTGACCTGATTAATGTAACGGATCTTAAGCAATAGGCCAAAGCTTTATTTTCCGTATAGCGTATTTGTTAAACAGTGCGTTTAAACGTGGAGTGACGTAGTCATTCCCTAATACGAGGCCTATACGGTTAGGTAGGGTAACGTACTGTATGTATTATAAGTTAACCGTGAGGTTAGCTTGTATATCAGTATTGATAATCTGTGCATGAGTAACATAAAAAAACGTATAATAACCGTTTTCGCCGGAAATCCAAGGTTTTTGCAGACCTGATGTACAGCTGCAAGTTAGCCGGTCCATAAGGAACTGCCGAATGGTTGTTTCTGACAGGATATTGTTTAAATCAAAAGCTTAATATTCAATAGCCGAACAGGAGTGACGATATACTAACTTACAAAACGAGAACGTAAACATTGGGTTTTTATACCTGTTATAACATGCGTTGGTTGGAAAACGTTTGTATAAGTTATTGTGTCCAAGAAATAACTCTGTTTATAATGACCGTACCGTAAACCGACAATGGTGGATGGGTATATAGAGTACCAAGGCGAAGAGAATAACCATTTTTAAGGAACTCTGCAAATTTACTCCGTAACTAGACAAAGGAGATGGAGGAGTGCTTTTATCGTGTTTAACGTATATAAGGTTGCTTACAATGAGGGCGTACTAGGTTTAGTACGTCTACATCGTAAGTGACCTTATATACGTTTTACAGGGGGTAACCGGCACTGGCGCGTAATCGGAGTCGGCAACTGTTTACCAAAAACACAGCACTATGCTAACTCGTAAGAGGACGTATATGGTGTGTAACGTGCCCAACGCAGTAAACCGAAATAGCGAAGTGATTGCTTTCCTTATAAGGTCCTGCAAGTGGCGGCTGTATCTTGACGGTCCTAAGGTAGCATAATCCCTTGTCGCATAAGTGGTGACTTGTTGAAACGCAAAATGACTGACTCACTGTCTCGAAAGTGGATCTCGTGAAATTGAAATGACAGTGAAGATGCTGGCTAATCCGAGTTACACGGGAAGACCCTATGAAGCTTTACTGACATCTGGCATCGTGTCTTTGACCGATTTACGTAGAATAGCAAGGAGTCTTTGAAGTATGTATTCAGGTATGTATGGAGGCGTCAGTGCAATACTTACTATATCGCTGCCGATTTCAACTTTGCTTAGGTTAATCTGCCAGAGGGTTAGTTTGACTGGGGCGGTCAGCTCCAAAACAGTAACGGAGCTTAACACATGGTGGGATCAGTGTACTTTTAGTACGCGTGGAGTGAAAAGCACAATTCTGCCTGACTGTAAGACGGACATGTCGAGCAGAGACGAAAGTCGGTTTTATTGATCTACTAGTGCTGAATGGAAGGGCTAGTACTAAAAGGATAAAAGCTACTCTAGGGATAACAGGCTAGTCCTGGATGAAAGTTCTAACTGAGTCCGGGGTTCGGCACCTCGATGTCGACTCTTCGCATCCTGGGTGCGTAGCAGTACCCAAGGGTTGGTCTGTTCGACCATTAAAGCGGTACGTGAGTTGGGTTCAAACCGTCGTGAGACAGGTTGGTCCCTCTGTGCTCGGAGCGTTGAAGATTGAGAAATAGGGCGCGTTAGTACGAAAGGACCGCGTAACCGTAACCTCTGGTTAGTCGTCTGTTTTTCCAAAAGCATCGTCGATCAGCCATGTTAATGTTGATAAATATTGAAATAATATAAGGTTGAAGCACAGTTCAAGATAAATCTTCGAATGTAAAGGAGTTAAGAATTAGACTTATGTTAAATTGTTTGTGTGAGTACTGTGAAGTATTAGCTTCAATTTAATAATTTCTCCAAACTTTAAATAAACCGGAACACTGTTTTTTAGGAGACGTAGCTCAATTTGGCAGAGCAGTAGTTTGTGGCTCTAAAGGTTGCAGGTTCGAGTCCTGTCGTCTACCTTTATTCGTTTTTCGTTTATTTAAAAAATTTGTATTCGGGGGATAGCTTGGGAGTATTGTAAAATGGACGTTGAAAATACGATATGTTTAGGTAGCCCTTTGGGTGTTAATATAAACAAATCCAGCAAGTAATTGACTTTATAATAAAGCAAATGAACGCAGTGAACTGAACCATCTAAGTAACTGTAGGAAAAGAAATCAAACGAGACTTATCGTAGTAGTGGCGAGCGAATCGGTAAATTGCCGTATTTTTAATTTAAAATTTGGCAATAAAGGCACACGAATACATGTTATATTTAATTAAAAATGTCGCTGGAATGGGCATACAGTAGCGGTGAAAGTCCCGTATATTTAAATATACCATGTGAGTAAATCAACTTTACAATGCGTAAGTTGGTTTATACTGAAACAGTAGCTAACTGTATAGTGGTTACTGTTTATAAATACAATTGAATTGTATTTATGTTGAGTAAAACGACACTAGTTATGTTGTTTGAATATCGGCGTACCATCGTCGAACCTTAAGAATACATACTCACCGATAGTGAACTAGTACTGTGAAGGAAAGCTGAAAAGAACTTATATGAGTGAAATAGATCTTGAAACCGAATACGTTTATCATTTGGCGCACAACTATTTTTTTTTTACTTTCAATTAAAAGCTCTAGTTAAATATTTTAGATCTGAAGACTAATTTCATTCGGTTTGAACTTTATCGACATTATATGCCCTAACGTGTATATAATACCTGTATGCATAAATAGTACTTATATCGTTAAAATACGTCATTTGAGTTTGATTCTGGCTCGGTCTGAACGCTTTCTGTGGACATTACACATGCAAGTTTATACCAATTTCAATGATCTGTATTTTTTCAATCAGTAGGTTTGTGGCGAACCGGTGAATATGTTGTGAGCATATAGCCGCTGTTGTGGTTACCTAAACGTTAGTTTCAGTAATCTTTCTTTTTAAAAAAAGTTAAGGTTGGTTTGATGCCCAATAAAAATCTGTTACATTTTACATAAAGACAAGTATCACAGCGGAATTAGTTTACATAGTAAGGTACTAGGTACAGTAGCAAAGTTATCTAGCCGACGAAACTTAGCGGGAGCGAAAGGCCTGCCCGTCACAGAGGAATTGAAAAACGCCTCCGCGCATTAGCGTGCAGCAGTGTGGAATATTGAGCAATGAGCTATAAAATGCTTGACTCAGTAACGCAGGAAAATCTACCACTTCTGAGAGTGGCTAACAGGATTCGAAAGGATTTTAAGGATTTAGACTAATTTTTTTCAGGTAAATGACCAGAATTAGGACCAAGCGCGGACAAAGAGGTGTGCCAGCAGTCGCGGCAATACACCCTGCGCCAGTGTTAGATCTCGTAGTTCGGTGTAAAGCGTGCGCAGACCCTTTCTTAACAGTAAAGTAAAAACACGCTAGTAAGGTAAGAAATTCTTTTAGTAAGTGGGAGAGTTGAATATTTTAAAACCAAGCGGACAACCTAGAGTACCTGTGAAATGGAAAGATAATAGAGGGGCGGCCACATGAAAGTAGCTTGAAATCTAATATTGACGTTCATGCACGAAGGCAAGGGTATCAAATGGGATTAGACACCCCAGTAGTCCTTGCAGTAAACGATGAGAATTAATCCAACGAAGGTAAAGCTAACGCGAAAAATTCTCCACCGGGGTAGTACATTCGCAAGAACAAAACTCAAAGAAATAGGCGGGATTGGTACCAAGTAGTGGAACATGAGGTTTAATGCGAAGATACACGCAAAACCTTACCGGTCGTTATTGAGGTAGAATAGTGTTTGTTTATGTTTGGTGTAACTAGTATAAGTGTCCCAAATCGTTCTGCTGTAGCGCCTACATAGCTGTCGTAAATCCGTGGTGTGAATTGTAAGGTTAGATCCTATAACGGGTGTCCCCCCAGTATATTCTATTGATTTTAATTCTGATTTTTATTAGTTTAAAATTAAAAATATACCGTTCGTCTTAAAGTTTCGAGGCAGGCGGGGTAAGTCAAGTCTGCATGAGGTTTATAGTCCTGGGCCACACTCGTGTTACAATGGATGTCTCAATAAGAAGCAATATCGTGAGATAACGCAAATCTGAATAGTGTCCTTAGTTCGAATTATAGTCTGAAACCCGACTATATGAAGGAGGAATTGCAAGTAATCGCGAAAAAGAAAGTCGCGGTGAATGAGTTCTACCAGTTTACACTCATTGCCCGTCAGGCTGGGAGAGCGGACTCTATGTCATACGTCGTGCTGCAGCATAATATATTCAGTTTGGTAACAATGGAGAGAGAGTCCAGTCCAGACTGTTTTATGCATGTATCATCACGCGAGTGCGGGGTACGTAATCGCAGTTAAGTCGTAACAAAGTAATTGTAAGGGAATTTGTTGTTGGAACATATGCGCCAACCACACGGGGTTTATTGTGATCCGTGTGGTTGGCACACTACATGGGGTTTATTTTAGTCCTATGTAGTTTGGTTTTAGTTGTTCCGTTCTAATTTTACCATTATTTTATATAAAAATGCCTCAATTAACCTTTGATTTATTATTTGATCAAATTGTTTTATTTATTTTAATTTATATCGTATCAGCGGAAGTCATAAAAAATTTCATATTACCGACACTTATTTGTTCCATTTTGTTATTTGAAAATATTTGCTTTCGTACTTTGCGATTATTCTTTTTATACAAACCAGAATACCTATCCAATCAACAATATTCAAACCGCGTGGAATTAAATATACAAAAAAATCAGCAATTGTCCAATGCTTTATCTAAATAACTTTTTAACAGTAATGTGGTTGATTTCTCTTCTTACCCTCATTATTCTAGTACTAGTTTTAGTTTCTTTTATTTTAGGTTTCCAAGAAACTGAGCAAACTAGTACTATGAGTTATGAGTGTGGTTTTATGCCGTTTGAAGAAGCCCGTATCTATTTCAATGTACAATTTTATGTTATTTCCATACTTTTTGTGTTGTTCGATTTAGAAATTGTTTTATTGTTTCCGTTTATGCTCACAATAAGCTTTGTTGGTCTTTTTGGTTATTTTGTTGTTATGTTTTTTATTGTATTATTAACTATCGCATTCGCTTACGAATGGTATAGTGGGTCTTTTAACTTTGTACATTTGAAAAATAGTTACCGTGAATCTAACTAGCCCAGGAACAATACTGCACTGGTTGATTTTGTTATGCCCTTTGGCAATTATGTTTCTCACTTTCTTGTTTGCACGTAGCCTTTCGAGGTCGTACTTTAGTCATCGTTCGTGGTTTTATCTTACGTTTTTTTTATCCGTAATGTACGGCCTTATAGTTAGTGTAATATACTACCGTACTGGGTTTTATAATCTAGAAGGCCCAGTATCTTTATCAGTTACTCCACTGACATTTATCTTCGCCACCATTTGTTTATTTGTTATGTTGGGTTTTACATGGGTTTTGTTCGTTACACATACTGCAGTAGCCCGTGATGATATTTTTTTGATCTGTTGTATTTCAGTTTTTTCGTTTATTATATTTTTTTTTAGTGATTTTATTTGTATTTTTATCGTTTTAGAGATAATTACCGTTATCTTTTATGTTTTAGCATCATTACACAATAATTATAGTACCGAAGCTAGCTTGAAATATGCTCTGTTCAGCTTATTTTCATCTTGTTTTTTACTACTTTCCGCACTATTAATATATGCTGATGTTGGTATATTAAATATTCTCCGTTGGCGTAGTTGTGATTTTTCATTTTTAGGCGAATTTGGGCTCGTGCTATTAGCAATTAGTCTACTTTTTAAAGCAGGTTCATATCCGTTCCACAACTGGTCGTTAGATGTTTATATGCGCAGTTCGGATTTTGCGTTTTTCCTTTATTCAGTATTTACTAAACTTTTTATAGTATCGGTGTTTGTAAATATTTTTAGTTTTTTGGCCTTACCTCCATATGGTTATTTTCTTCTATATACATTTGGTATCGGCAATTTTCTGACTGGTATACTTGGTGCTTTTTACGATCGTAAGGTACGCAATTTTATTGCATATACTGGGTTAGTCTCGCTCGGTTATTTTTTAATCGGATATACACTCGGATTGGATGGGTGGTTTCTAGCGTTATTTTATGTGTTTGCGTACGCGATTACTTTATTGTTTTTCTTTTTTATTATATATTCGTTTTCAGCGGCTATGTTTTATAGATCGCGTGGCGACCGTCCGTGGTTGCGTAAAATACATGATTTTGCGGGTATGTTAAAAATAGATATATTGTTGTCAAGCAGTTTATATGTTTGCTTGTTCAGCTTTATTGGACTACCTCCATGTCTTGGATTTTTCGCGAAACTATTTTTGCTCTTTAATTTATATGATAATGGTCATGGTTTTAGTGCTTTCATTTTGCTGGTGCTTGGCGTGATTTCTTCGTTTTATTATTTGCGGTTTATCCGATATATAAGTTCTTCTGAAAAGAACGTGCTTTTCGGTCGTAAAAATAATATTACTTTTTTACAAAAAATAACTACAATTGTTTTTTTAATTTTACAATTAATTCCTGTTGTCTGTTTTCTAGAAATAACCTATTTTTTTACTTTGTTAATGTAGGCGTTGTTTTCGACCTCTTCACCCCAAACGGAGCGTGTTCTTGATTTTGTACGTGGTATTGTTACCTCAAGGTTTATCGACTCTATGGTCTTCTGGGGGGAGCCGGTATATAAATGGGAGGTTTTAAATTTACAAAACGCAGTTTATAAGTATATCGCAGACGACTATATATTTTCGTACAAAACTCATGTTATTATAAATCTAGACAGTACTCATTACTATTACAGAGTTGCTATGTCATTTTTGTATGAAGCTGGTAGGCGTCGTGTTTTACGTGTTTTATTTGTAAGTAATACTCGTATTTTTAAAATCGACAACGACTTACCAGCCCATGTTTTTATGGACGATGATTTTCATTCGTTCAATTTTGATTCATTCCGTGATACTAAGGGTACTCGTATTATGTTACACTATCCTTATTTTCACAAATGGGTGCCCGGCATATTACAAAACACACACTCCACTATACATTTATTCGAATTTAATAAACCACGAGAAAATCGACGCAAAAGTTTAAATATGCGTGTTTCTGGAATACGTACACGTTCTATTCAATACGAGGAACAATTTTCAACCAATATTCTTTCGCGGTTTCGTCAACGACGGAAACGCATGCGTACCCGTTATGGTGGTGTTACGCGTAGACCCGACGTTATTATTTTTTTAGGTTCGTCTGGATCAAACGCTTCCGGAATACTTGAAGCTGCACATTTATTAATACCCACTATAGGATTTGTGGATACGGATACACGCGGGGTTGGTCTTTCGTTTCCTATTCCAGGTGCTACTAATGATATAAAATCTCTAGAGCTTTATTATTTTACATTTATAGAAGCCCTTAAGCGGAGTCGCAACCTTTTTCTTTTTCAGGAATTACAGCTATTTTCTCAGGATAAACGGGGTCTTACTTATAACAAAAAATATGCGAAATTACAATTAAATTTACACAACTATTGCTTACGTCTATTAACAAATCTAAATTATACGCATTGGTTGTCATGCACCCGTTTACGGTATAGTACTCATATGTTCCACTATAAATTACAACAAAAAGTTCAGTTGTACCGTTATTTTACCGATTTATTTACTGGTTACTTTTACGATCAATCTGTGTTTACGGAATCTGCAGATTCTAGTGCTAGCTTTAAGTCTTTTTATCTATTAGTAAAACGAAAACTTTTTCCGTTTTCGTTTTATTCATCAATAACACTCGAACAACAGCTAAATATAGTTATGGATGCTTTTTTACAGTTGAATTCAGTTTCGCAATCAGAAAAAGTACAAATATCTAATGTTTATAAAAATTTACTCCGTTTTTTAATATCCTTAAAAAAAATGCGTCTTATTCGTAAATTGCATGCCGTACATTATAATCGGTATTTAAAGCGACGCTTTGTAAAACGTTTTAGTAAAAAAACTATACGTCGTCGTTGGTTTTGGTATTATTTTTATAGGCCAAGTTTGACCGCATATGATGTACTAAATAGTTTTAAACTTAATGTATTTGGTGCCACAAAAAAAAGTAAATACAACATATTTACGTTGGCAAAAAAATTTCACGTAAATTATTATTTAAAATCATTACAACAACGTTCCGGAACCAAACTAAAACGACGCGAATACTTTACCCCACGCATGTCGAAAAAGACCCGTTCCCGTTCGTTTTTGGTACCTAATTTTAGTGATATAAAATCTATACGTTTATTGTACAATCTGTTTTTACTTACGCAACGGTGGGTGTTTACGCGTCGAAAATATTTAGCACGAAAACGTTTTGCATTGCTAAATTATTTAAGGGCGGCTCGGTATAGGAAAGAGGGGCGTAGGTTATACGGGTTCCGTTTACGAAAGCGTGAACGTAGGTTTATTCCAAATTTATTAAGAAAAGAAAAAACGCGTTCGATTAAGTTTGTAAAAGGGCCTACTAATGGTGTTGCGGACGACATACGTCTTTCTTACAGGGGTATATATATTACACGAAAACCACTCTTAGAAAAGCATCGACTACAACCAAAACTCAATTTTTTCAGATCTTTATATATTAAAAAAAAAAATTACAATCGCCGTACTAGTACTAATAGAAAAATTAGTACGCGGGTCAAACAAGCATTACAAATTCTTAATTTGGGTTTTAAGAAACCGAAACGCCGATTTATGTTTAATAAAAAATTTAAGTACAATCTTAATAGAAAATATAAATCCAGAGCAATTATTCCACCTCGTTTTGTTCTCACAAGGGAGTTTCCAAAACATTATACCGTTACCACCAGAAACGATATTACGCGGTTAGTAGGCGGTAAACATCGGGATGTAGACAAACGATACCATAATAGTTTTACTAAATTCCGTCGTAATAAACCCTGGACAAGGCGTATACATGGTGATATAGGTAGTACATATCTTGATAAACTTCGGTTTAGAAATGGGCGTAGACGTTTTCCGGTTCTTTTTGTTCCAAAACACGAAGACAAACAAGAAAAATTTCTTTGGCTTGTATCTGATTTCAAACGTGATTGGCATACCCTTCGTAATCGTTTATCGTCTAATGCACTTATGCAAAATATGGCTTATTTTATTACTAAGGGTTATAATACTAAACACCCAGGGGCCCCCGATAACCCATTCGGCTCGTCTGTTCGACGTACCCGATACGGTGTCCGGTATCGGTCCAAAAATCGAGTGGCATTTTCCAATGTCACTTTTGGTGTATTACTTAAGTCATTTTTGACGTCAATTCCGTCACAAATTTCTACGCTTCGTGGATATTTTAATTTACGTCGTCAAAAGCTTATAACCGGATCGTTAACTACTAAATATTTTTTGAAAGCGAAGCATGTTGCATCTTTATTACCGGATATTTGTATCCCAGTTAATTATATGTTTAAAGAGCCTAAAGTAGTGGTTGGTATTACACAATTTCCAACAAAACGAAAAATACGGAGCCAAATTTATATTGATACTTTTGGCCGTCCAAATTCTGCTAAATCACGATATTCCTTTTTAGCACCCGTTTTTCGTCGTTATTACCGAAAATATTATAACGAAAAACAACGTTCGTTTCACGAGTTTTTTGCCTTTACGCAAGAATTTTTAAAAGAAAACGATAAGCGTTCTTTAAGTAAGTACGGGTTAATCGTTTCTGCGCTAAAGGAATTTGAGAATACTTTTTATTCACAAATTAAACAACCAATTGATAAATCAACGTTATTGGTAAATACAGTTTTACCGGCTAATAACCATAAAAACGTACAATTACTTAAAACGCAATTTGTTCAAAATAGTTTTCCAAAGATGATTAAGTTTTTTGTAAAATTATGTTCCATACAGGATCGTCAATCCAAAAAAGTTGGACAACTAACTAGACAATATTCTCACAAATTACGCAGTATGAATTGGTTTGATAGGTCAGAGCTCACAAGTGAATATAATGTTGGTAAGTTTTTTAATAAAGTTTATGCTTTAGATCAACTTGCTACAACCGGGGTTTCGTATCGATTTTTATTTTTGTTTAAAAAAAGATTATCGCGCTTTATATACACTAGTGCTTCATCATCGTTTCCGAAACGGCAAATGGCCCCTGTCAATTTTTTTTTATTTCCAGAGGTTAAATTACCCTTTACTGTAAGTGATATTCAGATGTTTTATATGAATAATCATTGGTTTTCTAGCTTTTTCTGTGGCTATAATTTTATGTTTTTTTATTGGTTTTGTATAGCTAAAATGTATTCAATAGTGCGTTTTATACGTCGATTCAAAGAGCGGGGTTATTTTGGCCGTATGTATCGTAATGAAGCAGTCAAACGACGGCGAAATCGACTAGGATATAAATTCCACCATAAAATTTTTGGCTCTAAAGAAACTTTTTTTATGGGAGCCATCGATGGTTTGTCAGCTAAACCGCTTACTAGTGCCGAAAATTGGCGTATTTTTTATTCTACTATTTTTCGTAAAACTCTTTACCATTTAATTCGACCAAGATTTCTTCGCGAGGTGTATAAACATAATGTTTTAGGTTTCGGATCTGTACGTAATTTTCATAATAAAACTCGCAGATTTCCAAAACCATTTAAACGGCTAGCTTGGAGAAGGCTGAAAAGGGGGCAGTTAGTAATATTTTGGAAAAAATGCAGAAATAAGATAGTACGGGAAAATTTTTTAAAAGCAAAATTTAGCTAAAACAAATTTTTTTACATAAACTTAAATTTTCTTTGTGTATATAAATAGAAATAAAACAAATTGATAAGAAAAATTTCACAATAAATTGAAAATTTTTCAAAAGTAACTTTTAAGTAAAATAAATGTTTTTCACATAAACTTGAATTTTCTTTTTGTATAATAAGAAAGAAAAAATGGTTACCAACATAGTCACCCACGGTACAACCCCCCACGACCAAAACAACCAAAGCATGGTTCTTAATTTCGGTCCGCAGCACCCCGCAGCTCACGGTGTATTACGTTTACTGGTTGCTTTAGACGGTGAAGTTATTACAAATACAGATGCTCATATCGGATTATTGCATAGAGGAACAGAAAAATTAATTGAATCTAAAAGTTATATACAGTCCTTACCCTATTTTGATCGCCTTGATTATGTTTCTATGATGGCTCAAGAACATCTATTTTCTTTAGCTGTTGAGCGGTTATGCGGCATGGAAGTTTCTTTACAAGCACGGGGTGTTCGTGTAATCTTTTTAGAATTAACTCGTATTTTAAATCATTTATTGGCAATAACAACGCACGCTTTAGATGTCGGGGCTATTACTCCCTTTTTCTGGGGATTTGAGGAGCGGGAATGTCTTATGGAGTTTTACGAGCGTGTATCTGGTGCTAGGATGCATTCCGCGTTTATTCGACCCGGAGGAATCGCGCAACCAATACCAGAAAACTTGCTCACTGATATATCAAAATTTTGTGTACATTTCCGAACGAAAGTAGATGAACTAAGAGACTTATTATCAAAAAATCGTATATGGACCGAGCGTCTTGTGAATGTTGGGGTTGTGCCGTCAGAAACCGCGAAACAACAGGGGTTTAGTGGTGTTATGTTACGTGGTTCTGGTATTGATTGGGATTTACGCCAGAATGCACCCTATGAGTGTTATCGTTCACTTGTTTTCGATGTAGTTTTAGGCGAAAATGGAGATTGTTATGACAGGTACTTAGTTCGTATGGGCGAAATGCTAGAGAGTGTTCGTATCATCGAGGAAGTAATTTTTATTTATTTTACAAAACCTTGGGGAAGACCCGATCCTACGGTAATCGGTCCCGCGGTGTACAGTAGTAAGTTATCAAAGAAAGTTATGCACCGATATATGGAGTCAGTGATACGCCATTTTAAAGTAAAAACCGGATTTGCAGAAACGAATCCGGTTACTGATGTTCACGTGTCAACGGAGGCCCCAAAAGGGGAAACTTCTGTTTACCTTTCGTTAGATAATTCGTCTAATATTTACCGTTGTCATATAAAAGCTCCTGGATTTTTACATTTACAGGGTATTGACTGGCTTTCTCGTGATCACATGTTAGCAGATTTAGTTACGATAATAGGAACTGCCGATATTGTTTTTGGTGAAATAGATCGTTAATTCCGCTTTTTCTTGTTATCGTGTAGCTCAATTGGCAGAGCGGCGGTCTTTTAAACCGACGGCTGCGGGTTCAAGTCCCGCCACGGGCACACAGGGTTCCGGCCCTTCGTCTAGTGGTAGGACATCGCTCTTTCAAAGCGAAGACAGTGGTTCGATTCCACTAGGGCTCACGGTTTTATACGGGCGTGGCGTAATTGGTAACGTGCCAGTTTTGGGTGTTGGTGTTGCGGGTTCGAGTCCTGCCGCCCGGAGTTTTCGGTTACGGTCGGTGGCAGAGTGGTTGATCGCACTGGTCTTGAAATCCAGAGTATTTAACAAAATACCGTGGGTTCGAATCCCACCCGACTCGGTGTTTTCGGCCAAGCGGGTAGTTTAATGGTAAAATACCAGTTTTGCATACTGTGTGTTACGAGTTCGAGTCTCGTCCCGTCCAACCGAACATATTATATACCGCCTTAGTTTAGTGATAGAATGTCGGTCTCCAAAACCGAAGACGTGGGTTTGATTCCTACAGGCGGTGTATTTATTCCTCCGTAGTTTAATGGTAGAATGCGCCACTTGTAATGGCCGTGATGTGGGTTCGAGTCCTGCCGGAGGCAAGGGGGCGTGGTGTAATGGAAGCACAGCGGGCTCATGACCCGAAGGTTCTTGTTCGAATCAGGACGCCCCGATATGATATGTATCACTTTATTTTTGTTTTTCCCCGGGGGGTTCGGGTGTAGTTTAATGGCAAAACCGCGGTTTTTGGTGCCGCTGTTGTGGGTTCGATTCCCACCGCCCGAATTTATAATCTTTTAAAATTCGATAAACGGCGCGACATGTTACTTTTATTGAAAGTACATTTATCGGACTTGTTGGGAACCGCTAAGGTTCTCGGAGCGGCCATCTCCACGATCGGCGTTGCCGGTTCCGGAGTGGGAATCGGCATCGTCTTCGGTTGTTTTTTCCTGGCCGTTGCGAAACATCCATTAATAGAAAAGGTAATCTTTCCTTATGTAATTTTAGGATTTGCCTTAAGTGAGTCTATGGCACTTTTCGCGCTCATGATGTCGTTTTTACTTTTGTATTCCTGAAAAACCAATATGATCTTCGAATTCTTTTTACACTATGGAAGGTTGAGAATGAATATGTTAGCAACATATGCTCTTTACCTCATAGGTTTTGGTTACGATGTACCGTGGGAGAATAAAGTTTTTATTATTCGCCATACCTACGACTTTATTAACCCAACAGCCAACCCCGAGCATGATTACATTGTTGTTATTGTATATTTTTTACATCTTTTTGTTACTACAGTTATTTTCGTTTTTGGTGTTTTAGTGTTTATAAAAATGACCGACGGGTACTTTTTACATTATTTCATTAGTCGCAGATATGGTAAAAAAATTTACATTATTCCGTTTTGGTTATGTATCGTTTGTATATTTTTAGTTCTTTTATGGACTTTTTTTACATTATATTATATTAAGGCTAATTTCGAAATGTTATGGGTTTCATATTATTTCTTTTACCCACGACCTAAAATTGTTTAAATGCAAAAAATTACATTATTTTTAAATTTAAATGCTGAATATCCAATTGCTTTCCAAATGTGGCACCAAACACCGGCTTCAGTTACTGCTGAAGTACTTATAGATCTCCATCATTTCGTAATGTTTTATATTTTATTGATTTTTACGGTAGTTGTTATTTTTTTATTCGGAGCTGTTACTACATCGGCCATCTCCAAGAGCACTTATCCCTCATTTTTTGAGGATCCTTTTGGTACACGTATAATAATTTTTATAATTTACTTGTTTGAAATTCTTTTTTCTGGAACGCCTCCATTTCAATATAAAGCACGTCCTGATTTCGAGCATTTCGTTCCCAAGTACTATTCGACGCGGCTTCCATTTCGCATTCATGTTGTATTGTGGACATATTATCAACGTGTTTACGACTGGTTTGTTAATATAAGTTTAGGAATTCTTATTTTTGTACTTACAATATACGAAGCATTGTGTTTTTCTGGTCTACGTTTTCCAGTTTTACGTACTAGCTTATTTCGCAAAGTTTTTAATTACTGGTTGACTTTATTGTGTTATGTGATGTTATTTGAAGTCCGACTGGCGCAATATTTTAGACCACTTCCATTTTTTGGCATTATATATTCTTATTTTATTTTAGGGTTTAATAACTGGTATTCTTGCATTGTTACTAATCTGGAATTTCCTGTACCAAGATATAAAGTAGGTTTTACAGAAAAAGCGTTGTTTCTGTCGTTTTTTCCGGAAGTTTTCTTGGTTCCACTTATTGGTAATGACGAGGAGGAGGACGAGGAGGAGGTATTAGAGCCTGTTTTTAACTGGACTTTTCCTCATTTAACACGCGAAAACGCACTGGTTGAGTTACTGGGCTATACTTCCCAGTTTTATACCTTTTTTCACAGATATATACTAGATTATATGCTTTTTTTCGTGACCATATACGGTCCGCTTTTTTTTGTGTATTTAGTTTACCACTTCTCTAAGTTATCAGATTGGTTAAAATTGAATTTTACATCTGAAGGGAAGTTACGAAAAAAACTAGATGCGCTATTACGAAGAAAAGAACAACGTGAATACGAAGAGAGACTTGCCGCGTGGAGACAACGATTGAAAGACGACGAGATAAATCAAGAAAAATTTGAACGATGGTTAGCAGAACGCGAACGCGAACGTGAGCTCGAACACGCACGAGAGCAAGATCAGCGGGATGCAGAGAAACGCGAAGATAACGACAAGGGCAATGCTAATGAGTGTAATGATCTTGTGGATGGGGTAGGTTTAACATTTTATGTGTTCAATCTAGATTTAACTCGCTTTTTTGATAGTACTATGCATTATGACATTACTTTGATTCCGGGTTATCGTTATTTGGCCAATTACCCGGCTTTACGGTCCACAGAATACCTCTGGTTTATACGGGGTGACTACGAATCATATCGTGTAGAAGGTCGTAATCTATTTATTGCTTATATTCAAACTGCCGAAAATCGTGAATTACGCTATGGACCTTCTTCGCAAAATTTTAAAACCCTCGGGTTTAAGCGTGTATTCAATATTAAAAGTTCCGTTGATTATTATCGAAGTTTAACGCATGCTTGGGTATTAGAGATATTTTGGACTTTATTACCTAGTTTTATACTTCTTTTTATTGCAATTCCATCGCTTTTTGTTTTATACATAATAGATGAACCTTTTGGTTATGTTTTAACTGTGTTTAAGGTTATCGGTCATCAATGGTACTGGAGCTATGAAATTGCTGATTGTACGTTTAATGCATTTACTGCGTCTAAACACACATTACCCGTAACTCAGTTTAGCTTTGATAGTTTTATGTTACCTACAAGTGAGATTCGTTCGGGCCAACTACGTTTACTAGAAGTAGACCACCCCCTATATGTTCCAATAAGAACTCCTTTAGCTTTTGTTGTAACAGCTGATGATGTTTTGCACAGCTGGTCCGTACCTAGCTTAGGAATAAAAATCGATGCTGTTCCTGGCCGATTAAATCAAGTTTATTGTTTTATTACCCGTCACGGTGAATTCTATGGCCAGTGTAGTGAATTATGCGGTATTCATCACGGATTTATGCCTATACACGTAATATCAATTTAATGTCTTTTCTGCATACACCAACAATATCAATAGTATTGTTGATAGTATGTCTATTTACGACGGCTGTTTTAGGGGCAAGTGTTAACACACACCTTTTCATTATTTTTTGTGCTTCTCTTGTTTTAATACATGCAAGTTTTACATTGGTTTATCATCGTGATTTATACTTTTATCGTTCTATGCATTTCAATTTAGATATACCTGTTCCTTCGTCCACGGTCGAACAGTTTTTTGTTATGGATACTTTATCAGTTTGGATGTATTTTTCAACTGCGCTAGTTTTTGTTGTTTGTTTTTATTACATTGCACAGAATCAAATGATATTACGCCTGTGGTTTATTATTTTACTTTTACTTGAAATACTCATTATACTTGCTTTTGCGACAAACAATCTTTTTGTTTTTATCATGTGTTTTGAGGCTATTATAATGCCAATGTACATTTTAATTTTTGTTTTTGGTTCACGTGGTCGTCGTGTCCACGCTGCATACTATTTTTTCTTTTACACCTTTGCTAGTTCCATTTTTTTATTTCTCGGGTTGTTTAGTGTATATAATATATGCGGAACTTTTGACTTTATTATGTTGAGTACTATGCCCATACCGGTTCAACACCAAATAAAAATAGCATTACTCTTTTTTTTTGGTTTTGCTGCCAAGGTGCCCGTTTGCCCGTTTCATATATGGTTACCTGAGGCGCACGTAGAATCACCTACCATAGGTTCCGTTATATTGGCCAGTTTACTGCTTAAGTTGGGTTTATACGGTTTGATTCGTATTGTTATACTCTTTCCTGAAGGTTGTTTAGAAATACGCACCTTAGTTTGGACAATGGCTGCGATATCGGTTTATTATGGTACAATGCTTGCGATTCGCGCAATTGATATAAAAAAAATTATAGCTTATTCTTCAATCGTACATATGAATTTATCGCTTGCGGCTGTTTTCTCGTGTGACTCTATTGGAATCCACGCTGGTTATTTGAGCATGTTTTCGCATGCTTTTACTTCGGGTGCTTTATTTCTTTGCGCCGGTATGTTATATGATAGAATTCAAACGCGAAATGTTTTATATATGTCGGGTCAAGATACCGTGAATATGCGTTGGTTTCAACGGTTGTTTTTATTTTCTGTTCTTTCAAATATGGGAGCTCCTTTTACTTGTAATTTTATCGCTGAAATCGTTCAGTATATAGCACTCGCTCACATTAACTGGATTTATTGTATGGTATTAGTTTTTAATATGTTAGTACTGACATCATTTTACAACTTAATGCTTTTATATCGTGTTTTATATTCGAAATCTCCTTATTTTTATTATTTGATTAAAAAGTTAAATAAAACAATTGATGATTTGTCTTTTACCGACGTTGCGTGTCTTCTGTTTTTCTTATCGTATACGGTATTACTTGGGTTAAATGCTGATGTTATTGGACAATCTCTATGGCCATGGCTATAATAAACACAATTACGTACATAGCGTTGTGTTTTCAAATTTTAATAATATGTAGTATTTTTTTTGGCATTTTGGCGACTTGTTCTCGAAGTTTATTTGGAAGTCTTTTTTCGCTTGCTTGTCTTTATTTTTGTGCTGTTTGGTTACTTGCGTTCTTGGGCCTAGAATTTTTATGTTTTGTAATCTTACTTGTTTATATAGGCGCACTTACGGTATTATTTTTATTTGTTATAATGACTATGCCGCCTATTATTAGCGTCGACACTCTTAATCAATCGAATGGTTCGTTACTTGGGGTTTTATTTCCAGTTTTATTTTTTTGCCCGGTTATTTACTTATTATTACAAACATTTAAATACACGTCTACGCGAAGTATTCGGCATTCGGATACAATGCTTAGCAACATAGAGCAAATAGGTGTAATGTTATACACAACACATTCGCCAGTTTTTATACTTTGTGGCTTTGGTTTACTTATTGCATCTATTTGTGTTATTAGAATTGTTAAATCAACAAAATGACCCGTTCTTTATATAAACCATATATACCACAAGATTTACGTTTAATTGATTTAACAAAAGAACGACAGGCCTATTATCGGGTCGATGATAAGCGGGATCGTACTGATGTTTGGCGTTTTGGTTTGAAATGCGGCGCTACTGTGATTCGTCCTGAGTTTATGAAGTTTCGTATAGCTATACACGGAGGAGATGCTTACGGTAAGCTTATTGTGTTTAAAGAAAAGATGATTGGTTTTCGTTTCGGTGAATTTCGACGAACAAAAAGTTTCGGTGTCAAAAACATCCACGAAGATAATCGTCTTTCAAAAAAACTACAAAAAAAACGCCAACGTTTAATTTTAGAGGCGCAAAAACGAAAAACTCGAAAAAGCAAAAAGACTGTATTGAAAGAGAAGAAACGGGCGAAGGACAAGGCTAAAGCTAAAGCAAAAGTGGTACGTCTTCGTTCAGCCGCAGCAACCGGACCAACTTCAAAAGCGAAAAAATAATCATATTCCAGAATCACATTCACTTTTATACAAACGGCGACATCATCTTGTATCTTCTAACGTCACCGGGACGGAACGTCTTTATCAGGTCGCACATAAAGACTTTCGTGACTACTTAAAAAAAAACCGACTTCAATTGGTATCGCGTCGCCTTAAGGACCCGTTACGAGAAGAGTCGTATTTTTATGCTGTTTATAATGCACCAAAAAAGTACAATGATGCATATACGATTCCGCCATTAAGAAAGGGTAAGAAAAAAAAATTTTATAATCGCGCGCATTCTACGAAGTTACTTAATTCTCGTTTTCGGGGAAAAACCGTACGTATTTCAGGTCTTCGGGCTTTGAAGCGCACCGGTTTTACTAATACATACGCAACTACCTATGCAGATGCATTTTTACGTGCAAACAAAGAGAAGATTATCAAATTGGACGAACGAATTGATGTGCGACGGCTACGAAGCGCCGTTATTCGTCGCCGCTTGAGTGTTACACATCTTAGACGACGTAAGATGAAGGCACTTAAACCGTGGAAGGCTTCACGGTACCGCAGAAATTTACGGGAACCGCCTCGTGGCTCCAGGGAATATGATTTTCGTTTTTTTTTAAAGGCGCAGAGGAAAGTGCGCCGCAGATCTAGCTCTTATTATAATCCTAAAGGGGTTGAGAGACGAAAAAAGCGTTTTCTTCGGGTGGTACAATACCTAAAATATAGTAAAAAACTCGAAAAAATAATTGAAGAACGAAAAAAAGAAATAAAACGCAGAAGTCGCCCCGCGATAGCTCGTAAAATTTTTCGTCTTCGAAATCTTAAATTTTTTTATCGTATAATACGAAAACAACAGCACCGATCCTTACGCAGTGCGCTTGGTCCGTCTACTTTACCAACAACCGCGAAGCAACTTTTTAATCCGCTTCATATCGGATCGAAAAAAACAAAACAATTACCTATTAATCTTGTTCGTAACTTATTTTATATTTTACGTCGTCGTAAACAATTCTCCGAACGAGCGTATTTTTTTCAACGAAAAGGCGCGATTTTATTACCTCGTTTAATCTCGTGGCGTCACCGGACTAAAAATTTCTTTCGTTCAAAAAAATTACGTAAGTATGTAAAATCGATTATGATAAAACCTAAAGCACCAAAACGTATTAGTCGCCGTCGTGGTCACCATAAAGGCCGGCCACGACGTCCTTTTCGTCGCCGAATTCGACGTCCAACACACGTTGTTTTAAAAATAACACGTAATAATACTTTCTTAAATGTTGGACGACAAGGACGCGGTCGAAGCGGATTAACTGTCTTTAAGGTGACTCGGGGTTTGGCATTACGTTACTATGACAAGCTTGATTCTGATCTTGATCCATACATACCCCAACGGGTTCGTAAGGGTCGACATGATCGTGCAAATAAAAAAGAGCGTCGAAGCATTATGGGTAAACAAGCTTTTTTTATGATGGTTTCGGAATATTTTTCGAAAGTGCGCTTGCGTGGTCGTGTTAATTTTTCTTTTAAAGGCCGTTCTTCTTTGTATATTGCCCGCAGATTATACAAAACATTTTTCAAAAGTATAATGAATCGTGGTTTTAGGGTCAATGCAAGTAAAGGCCAATCTTTTTCTTTTCGTGGTTATATTATAAATCAAAAAAGAAAATTAGCTAGATTTCATCGTTTTTATATGATGCTGCATCGTAATTTAGAGTTATTACGTCTGTTCAAGGATAATCCTCGGGGTCTTAGTTTTGTTAAAAAACGCGGGGGTGTTTTTCGTTTAGTACGAGTTATGCGGGAGTTTTTTCAATTTAAAAGACAACGCGAAGTTAATATTGCAAAATATAGTGGTAGATTAGGTGGCGCCCAATTTCGATTACGTTATGCCTTCCGTGGGTTAGCATGGCGGTTTATAAAACGTCGCAAAAAAAATCGCACGTATTTTCGGTTAGGTAAAATTACTTTTCGAATTGCGCGTCCGCGTAGTTTACCGGGTGGACGTACAAAGAAAAAACGACGTATATAAAATTAACTAAAATGACTATCTTTTATTTTTTTTATATAAATTTAATTGTTATTACATATTTTTTTGGTTCTGATGTCATTAACATGCCAAATATAGACATTTCTCCTTTATGTAATGGTGAAGTTGTTTCTTCTTCATTACGGTTATACACTCCCGACAACGAAAATTCCAATAATCCACCGACGTACACATGGGATGTTCTTCCAAGCATGTTTGGGTTTCTTGATGTTGTAAGAGATGTATGGAATAATTCTAATTTTTTTACTATCGACAGACCACGTGAAGATACTACTCCTATTATTTTTGAACGTGTTGAGTATGAACAACGTTATCTTCTCGTGAACCTTTTCGGATTTACTTTTTTTAAACACAAAGAACATGTTTTTGGTCCAAATGAATTCATTGAGTTATTTGGTATGCTTGGTACCCACGTTTTATTTAACATTATCTCCGAGCACTGGGGCGTACCTGTGAACAACTATACTCCAGAGTTAGTAAACTCTGAATTTGCGTGGATTTATCATCTTTTTAATTATCTAACATTTGTTATACCGGATATTTATATGTGGCTCTTTTTACCTCCTCCAGTTCCGGTAAAACCATTTTGTTTAACCCCTTTAGAGGCATTTAAGACAGACATTTATTTATCCCATTTCGGTATTTTGGATATTATGTATCCTTCGAGTGGTGGTTATTTTGAATTTAACACTCTATTTTTGGTTATTTTTATATTAGTTATTTTAGCTATAGGTTTTATTATGTTTTCGGGCAAGGATTTACACACATATTTTTTAATAGTTAATTCTTATTTAACTATTTGTTTTTTTTATGTGAGTCAACTGAATTTTTTACTACGCGGTTACTTTGTCTCGTTTTTGACCACTATTATTTTAATAGGGGGTTTTAATATTATTGGTTTATTTCCCTATGCCGGATCGTTCACGGCTCAGATAATAGTTAATTTAAATTTTACATTTTCACTTATTTTGGGTCTTATTATTGTGGGGTTTAATATTAATGGTCTGGGTTTTTTATACATGTTTATGCCTAAAAATGTTCCCAGTCCAATGATTCCAGTTTTATTTTTAATTGAGGTTTTGTCGTTTTTAATGCGTATTTTTTCAATGTCGATTCGGTTATTTTCTAACATGGTTGCTGGTCATTCCCTACTACATTTATTATACGAGTTTGTTCAGTTTATTTTAGGCTTGGTATCCGGAAAAAAAATGTTAATTATTTTCGCATTATTTCCTTTGGTTATTTTATATTTTTGGTTATTTTTTGAGTTATTTGTTGCTCTTTTACAGGCTTACGTTTTTGTTCTATTGTATTTACTTTACTTAGAAGATGTTAATAAATCTCATTAATTTTTTTATTTTTGCTTTTAGTTTGTTTGTTCCGCTTTTATTATCAATTGCTTTTTTAACATTATTTGAGCGGAAAGTTTTAAGTATCGCTCAAAGACGTAGGGGTCCTAATGTAGTAGGTGGCTTTGGGCTGTTACAGCCGTTTGCTGACGGTATTAAGTTAGTTCTTAAAGAAACAATAATACCGTACCGCTCCAACAAATTTTTATTTATAATAAGTCCTATGATTGTTTTTATTTTAAGTATTTTAAGTTGGTTTTGTATTCCTTTTGATTTTGGCACTGCGTTATTAAATTTCGATAATTCTCTCTTATATTTGCTTGCTTTATCATCATTGAGCGTTTACGGGATAATTATAAGTGGTTGGTCAAGTAATTCGAATTATGCATTACTTGGTGCATTACGCTCCGCCGCTCAAATGATTTCATATGAAATTTGTTTAAGTATTATAATAATGCCGGTCGTTTTATTTTCTAACTCTCTTAACTTATCTGATATTGTACTCAGCCAGTCGGATATTTATTTTGTTATTATTTTATTTCCTTCATTTATTATGTTTTTAATTGCTGGGTTAGCTGAAACTAGTCGTGTTCCTTTCGATTTACCCGAAGCCGAAGCTGAGCTTGTTTCTGGTTATAATGTCGAATATTCTGCATTTACTTTCGCGTTATTCTTTTTAGCCGAATATTCGCATCTTATCCTTTTATCAGCGTTAGCGGCTATTTGTTTTTTAGGCGGGTGGTTACCAGTTTTTGGCTCTACTACTTTTGGTTTCCTTTTCTTTATTGTAAAAATAATGTTATTTCTATTTTTTTTTGTTTGGGTTCGTGCCACTTTACCGCGCTATAGGTTTGATCAACTGATGTTTTTATGTTGGAAAAATCTATTTCCATTATCTTTAGGGTTCTTAATGTTTTGTTGTTCAATTAAATTTTTATTATTATAAATATAATATGTCAAACTTTTTAATAATTATATTCAGAGATTTGTTTGTTTTTCTCCGCCGTTTATCTGTTACTACAAATCATAAAGAAATAGGTACATTGTATATAATATTTGCTGCAATTGCAGGGTTTATAGGCACGACAATGTCTGCCATGATTCGTTTGAACTTATCTTTCCCGGGTTCACCTTTTCTTGGTACCGATTTTCACTATTATAACGTGTTAGTTACGTCTCATGGTTTAATAATGATTTTTTTTATGGTAATGCCAGTACTTATCGGGGGTTTTGGTAATTGGTTTATTCCATTAATGATAGGTGCTCTTGATATGGCTTATCCACGATTAAACAGCTTAAGTTTCTGGCTTTTACCATCATCATTTTTCTTATTAATTTTTTCAAGTATAACTGAAGGAGGTGTCGGTGCCGGTTGGACAATTTACGCTCCTTTATCCGCAAATATAGGTCACTCAGGACCCGCTGTTGATTTAGCTATTTTAAGCCTCCACATTGCTGGGGCTTCTTCGTTATTAGGTGCGATAAATATAATAGGAACCATTTGGACATTACGTTCTGGTTGTATTACTATGCATCGACTTCCTTTATTTGTTTGGTCTATTTTAGTAACTGCTGTTTTGCTTTTATTAGCTCTTCCAGTGCTAGCTGGAGCATTGACTATGTTGTTAACTGATCGAAATTTTAATACCACTTTTTTTGAACCAGCAGGAGGAGGTGATCCTATTCTTTTTCAACATTTATTTTGGTTTTTTGGGCATCCTGAGGTTTATATTTTGATTTTACCTGGTTTTGGTATAATAAGTCATGTTGTTAGTACATTTTCACGTAAATTTATTTTTGGGTATACCGGGATGGTTTACGCTATGGTATCTATCGGTGGTCTCGGCTTTTTAGTTTGGGCCCATCACATGTTTACGGTCGGTTTAGATGTGGATACACGAGCCTATTTTACTGCTGCTACCATGATAATCGCAATTCCAACCGGTGTCAAAGTTTTTAGTTGGATAGCCACTATATGGGGTGGAGTTGTTCAATACACTACTCCTATGCTTTTTGCTATTGGCTTTATAATTTTATTTACACTAGGCGGTTTAACTGGTATAGTTTTATCGAATTCGGCTCTCGACATCACTTTACATGATACTTATTATGTAGTTGCTCATTTTCATTATGTCCTTTCTATGGGAGCTGTTTTTGCTTTTTTCGCTGGTTTTTATTATTGGATTTGGCTTATGATTGGAGTCTATCCTTTATTTTTAGTCAAATTAAGTAAGTTTCATTTTTGGTTCACCTTTGTTAGCGTAAACATGACCTTTTTTCCTATGCATTTTTTAGGATTAGCTGGAATGCCTCGTCGTATACCCGATTATCCTGATTTGTATTCCGGGTTTAATTATGTTTCGTCGTTTGGTGCTATTATGTCATACCTAAGTATGCTCGTCTTTTTTTGGTTTATTTTTAGAATTTTTCTTTTTAAATTAGACTGCAGTTACGACACAATTTTTACTGTTACATTAAATTATTATATTGCATATATCTTTTCAATACATAAACGCCCTCTTAGAAAATTATCGCGCAAATATTTACTTTTTATGTTTTTAGTTATAAACTACGGTTTATTTAATTATAATAAGTTTTTAGCGTATAGCTCATTTATTTCTAATATTCTTTTAGTTTACTTTTCATCAAAATGGAATCCAATATTATATGGTGACAATATACTAAAAAAATACCGTTTCCTAAGAATTGTATTTAAGGAAAAAATGGCTTTACATATTAGGGATTATCACAATAATCGCAGTCGCGCGCTCATATTTAAAAAATATGTACTACATTTACATTTATTTATAAGATAATCTAATGCAATACATAATATCCAACTATTTACGCAAGGTTGGTTCCGTCATCGGTCAAACTTTCATTGCAAGAATTTTTAAATTTATTTATAAGCAGCTAAGCCGCCTTTTTGTGTACATAGCTACTGGAATAATCGGTATTTTTTGGACTATAGTCCGTAAGACTCAATATGGTTTGTTTCGTTTTTATATTGGCTTTATCGCATTTTTTAAGGTATTGGAAACATTCTTAGAACGTGCTATAGAAAGCCGTCCCCGTTTCGCGCGAGCTGTTGACCGTTTTAATACAATAAATGAGTGGTTGTATAGCTATATCGGAGAACCCGCCTTCTGGCTTTATGTCAGTTGGTGTTTCTTCGAATTTTGGCAAGAAGATGTGAAAGATTGGCGCTTCTTCGAACTGGAATGGTACAAGTTAGTTGAGATGTTTGGTCTTATACTATACCACGAAGTGTTCTTCCCGAAAGGTCTGTGGCCTCTTATAGGTTTTTGGACTAGCCTTATGCTTGTGTTTGTAGCGCCTCTGATGTATTTCGATATGTATTGGGGAATCGATAAACATTACGATTTATACCGAAAATACATGCAAAAACCGGGATTTTGGCCCGCCGTATTATATAATTTACATTACGGTTTTTTTTTTGCGTTGTACTTTGGCTTATTTTTGGGTCTGGCTTATTTCGTACCTTATATATATTTTATTGTCCGATTTACCGACCCTTATAGGGGTCATATATTTCGTCCACTTGTCTTTTTAACTCTATTTCTTATATATTTATATCTTGCTTATAGAATTTTATTAGTAAAAAGCGATTATCGGCTTCTCAGCCAAGGTATTTGGGTTAGCAAAGTTCATAACTGGACTGCACGTCCCCCATATAAAACCGATAGAAAGGGGTGCAAACGGTATCTAAAGTTATTTTTGTTTAGTTTTTTATGGTATAGGCGTGTTTCTTGGCGTTTCTTTTTGGTGAAATTTTTTCCTTTTAAGGTCGCACGACTTATTTATTTTTATATTTTTAATAAAATAAATGTGTTTATATCGTGCCGTCTATTTTGTAAAGACAGATCTGAGGTTTTCATGCGTTTTCCAGCCGAAGATTTTTATCCCGAAGATCCTGCTCGCCATCCACACAGACGGTACAAGGTAGGCCCTTACCATTTTGAGAAACAATCGGGCAGGAAAAATCGATTATATTTTGCAAGGTACCGACCGTTATATGAGTGGCATCATTATCAGGGTCCCGCGATCGACGATTACACTGGTTGTGCTTATGTAACAATGGTTTTTTGTGGCATTTTAGTTGCTATTTGGTTTATAGGCGTTCTCGGTTACGAGGAGTTTGAAAAATATATAATATTAGGTCATGGTAGTAGATGGATGGCTCCGTGGGAGTGCGTGTATCGTAAAGATAGTATACAGTTTCGGTCTACCAATTTTTGGGACTGGCTCTGGAAAGAGGATTCAAACAATCCGCGCAAGAACAAGCATACGGAGTGGACTTTTGCTGGTATAAAAAGACGAATATCTTACCTTTTTAAAAAATATATTTTACGTCAAACAGACCTTGGTACCAATCCGCCGAAAAAGCAACCTTATAAAAAGAAAGTAGAGCCAAATCCAGAACCATCAAACCTGGATTATAACACCAAACCATACACATCGTTCGAAGAGATCGAGTCGATTACAGATACTGAACCAGAAAATACTTGGTGGGATGTATTTACAGCAAAAGTTAAACCAAACTATTACCGTTACTTTATACATACCGAAGAGAAAATACCGAATTACACCCGACCACCCCGTGTATTTAGGATAAAGTATCATTCAATGTTCCGGCGAAAGAAAAGGGGTTCAGTTAATACTCAGCTAACTCGGCCTTGGAGATTAACTATTATGAATTTCGACTGGGATAAGCATCTTAAAAAAAAGCATGAACGAAATAAAAAATTATATAAATTGTGGGATTTTATTCTTCATGGGCCTTGCCCAGAACCGCGGTATGAGCGTGTATCTCATGTCCTTTCCCAGGAACAGATGGCTCAAATGGCTCAAGAAGAAGCAGAGAAACCAAAGTACACAACTTGGCAGCTTTTTTGGGGTACCGGTTTACCACCTAGTGGGGCGGATAATCTCACTGATGAGGAAAAAAGGTTTATTCGACCCAATGAACCTACTTGTATAGTTTACGAAGAGCAGCCTATTATAAAAAAATATAGTTGGTTTGGTTGGTTATATGGTACAAACGTACATAAACAACCAGCTCCAGTACGTAAAGTATATATGCCGTGGGAAGTGGCAAAAGCGAGATTTGAGCGATATACATTACATAAAAAACAGGAGGAATTGCGTGCTAAAAAGCCACTTTACGATCTTGAAAAGAAGGATTACTACGATAGATTTAAAAAACTTCAAGTAAAATTAGCAGCCGAAAAGGCGCAAGCAGAGGTACTTAAACCAATTATCGACGCGAAGCGAGCAGAGATCGCCGCGAAACGAGCAGCGAAACGAAAGATTCTTGAAGAAATATTAGCCGATAAAATGAGGAAAACAGATGAAAGACACGATCCTTATTGATTTATTTTACTCTGATTGGTCGGTGGCAGAGTGGCTGATTGCATTGGTTTGCTAAACCAACATATGGCAACATATCATGGGTTCGAATCCCATCCGACTCGCCGGGTTATTGTCGTGTAGCTCAATCGGAAGAGCAATAGTCTTCTAAACTGGAGGTTGCGGGTTCGAGTCCCGCCACGACTACATTAACACTTATTTATTGCGTTAAAACACTATGTCCTTTCTACATAACCTATTAAATGAATTTAAAGTTAATTTTTTTTCCATAGTCCATATCGCACTTAAAACATTTTGGAGTTCGCACATACGGGGTCCTATCATAGGAATTATACTTTTTTTAATCGCAATGCATTTTTTCAGCGACGGTAACGTCCTCAATGCCGGATATTTTTGTTTTATTGACGAATATAATAATAGGTTATTGCATAATCCGAATCCAACGCCAGTACTTGTTGCTGATGGTGAAATACCGAGACCACGTAATTCACTACAGTACTCAGAAGTTAAACGCCTATTAGCGGAAGGCGATGAAGATTGGGAGGTTGCTGAGGAACTAGAGCCCTATCGAGCTTCATATGAATGCTTACTCATATTTATTTTTATTGGATTTACTTTTTACTACGCCAGCCTACCAGGATCCCCGTATGTCGATATCATTTAAGATTTTGATTGTAATTAACCATGAAATCATTACAACATCTTACACGCCCTTTCATACGTTTGATGGAATATGAAACACCCAAAGCACTTAGTTATTGTTGGAATTTTGGCTCACTCGCACTGTTAGGGTTAGGTATTCAAGTGGTTACTGGTTTAATTTTAGCTATGTGGTATGTTCCGTCAATAGATTATGCTTTTGATAGCATTAATTTTATAATGCGTGAAGTTTATTACGGGTGGTTAGTACGTTACTTACACGTCAACGGTGCTTCATTTTTTTTTTTTGTAGTATATTGTCACATGGCTCGTTCATTGTACTATAATTCGTATTGTTTACCTCGTGCGAACTTGTGGTATACTGGTATTGTGTTATTTGTTTTGATGATGGCCACTGCATTTTTTGGTTACGTTTTACCGTGGGCAAGTATGTCGTTTTGGGCTGCAACCGTTATCACAAGTTTATTAACAACCATTCCAATATTTGGCGATACTTTGCTAACGTTGTTGTGGGGCGGTTTCGGTCTTGGACAACCAACTTTAACTCGCATATATTGTCTTCATTTTTTATTTCCATTTTTAGTTATATTATACATTTGCATTCATATTTATGTATTACATTTGGAAGGTTCTAGTGACCCATTTGCCGAAGCTCGCCGTTTGCATCGTTATAATTTTCAACCTGTTTATACTGTAAAAGATGTTGTTGGATTTGTTTTTGCTGCAATAATCTTTTTTTATTTTGTTTGTTACACTCCAAATACAGTAAGCCACCCATTAAACTATGTTGTTGCGGATGCTGCAGTAACACCTCCACATATTGTTCCGGAGTGGTACTTTCTCCCCTTTTACGGTATATTACGTTCAATTCCGTCAAAGGGGTTAGGGGTTGTAGCGCTCGTTTTATCTGTTCTATTATTAGCGTTGATGCCAATACTCGATCGCCCATACATACATCGAGCGTCTCCTAATCGACCAGTTTATCGTGTTATGTTTTGGGTTTTTATTTCAGATGTTTTATTTTTAGGATGGGCTGCAGAACATGCCGTTATTTTTCCGTATGCTCAGTTTTGCCAGCTCGGTACGATCATTTATTTTTTGTTTTTTATTTTTTTACCTTTTGTTAAACCACTCGAAGGATATCTTTACCGAAGACAATTATGTTCACTATTAAAACCAAAAAATTGCGCGGAAAAAATTTAATTCCACATACTAGTTATTATCCAATAATGATTTCATTTGCCGTGCTAGGCTTAGCTCTGAGCTTGGTTGCATTTATGCACGGTACCCAGTATGCGATTATTGGACTACTTTGGTTTACATTGTTGTTATTGGTTCCTTTGATTCGCTGGTGGCGTGACTTATTTACTGAATTCAGTACTTTTGAACAAAAAGTCATTGTTGAGGAAGGAAAATTAGTTTTAGTGATTGAGCCTGCCAACTTTAGGCGTTATTTGCAGGAATTTATTAAGGGAACAAAAGTTGCCATGGTTTTGTTCATTATTTCCGAAGTTATGTTTTTTTTTTCTTTTTTCTGGGCCTTTTTCCATTCAAGTGGGTCGCCTGCAATTCAAATAGGCGCTGTTTGGCCCCCTTTCGGTTTGAGTAATGCAATGCCAAATCCTCTACTTATTCCACTTGTTAACACGGTAATATTACTTTCTTCCGGGGTTACTGTTACTTGGGCTCATCTATCTTTAATGCCACAATTAGACGTTGTTTCGAATAGGTTAGTTGGACCGAGTAAAGATTTTATTTTAAATTTTGTTTTAGCTATGAGTCTAACTATCTTTTTGGCAATTAATTTTATTAGTTGGCAAATATACGAATTTATTTTTAACACAGTTCAGATGTCTGATGGTATCTTCGGTTCAACTTTTTACATTTTAACAGGTTTTCATGGGTTTCATGTTATAATTGGGACGATCTTTTTATCGGTTTTTTTAGTAAAAGTTTGTTTTAATATTTATTACTGTCATGAAGGGCGGTTTGCTGAAACTTATTTTTTCTATAGTCTGCTGTTAGGTCGTTTGAAACCCGGTAGTTTTTCTCCGTATGGTGAACTCCGAGTAAAATACATTCCTTCTGTTGGATTTGATTGCAGTGTTTGGTACTGGCATTTTGTTGATATTGTTTGGCTTTTTCCTTTTTCTTTTGTTTATTTACCGGATTTTTTATTGTTAAAATTACATACTTTTTTGATTCCAGTAATAAACACTGTAACCGCTACAATACCATTATGATTTTTGTAGCTATTTTAACTATAATTTGTTTTGTTGTTGAAAATTCTATTTTGACCTTTTATTTTATATTTTTTGTTTTTTTATTATTAACCACCATTCAATACAGTTTTAACTTTTTATTTCAAAAAGCGATTAATTTATTTGTTGGTAATGAAAAAGCATTATCAATAGCCAATATACTTTTAATTCGAACATATTCGATTATTACACTCAATCTTTTGATCTATTATTTGTTATTACAGTATTACTAAAATGAAACTAAACATCGACGCTATATCTCTGACGTTGTTGTTGTTCTATTTTATCGTAACAAATATTGTAACATTTTCGATAGCGAACCATTATTCAGGGCGCTCGGGCTTTTTTTATGTATGGTCATTATTTTGGTTAGTTTCATTCTGTATTGCAGCCGGTTTGTTATATGACGTGGTTTTTTGTCACCGGGATTATTATCTAGAATGGCTTACTTTAAAAATACCTTATTTTTTACCGATGAATATGGGTTTAATTATAGACACGTTAAGCGTCAAGATGGCTTGTATTGTACTATTTATCTCGTTTTGTGTTCAATTATTCTCATTTTCTTATATGCGTGCCGAGAGACGTTTACTTGAATTTATGAATATATTGCATATTTTTACTTTTTTTATGTTATTTTTTGTTTTTTCAAGTAATTTATTACAGGCGTTTGCGGCTTGGGAAGGTCTCGGTTTTGTTTCTTATTTATTAATAAATTTTTGGAGTGCACGTGATTCCGCAAACAAAGCCGGAGTTAAGGCTATTATTTTCAACCGTCTTGCTGACGTTTGGTTTATTTTTAGCCTATTAGTTAGTTTTTTGTTTCTTGGTTCCGTTGACTTTGTAACAATAACGGGCCTTTCACATTTTATTGGCAACGTTACATTTTTTGTTCCTTATTTTGATAATTTACGTTTGGTTGATGTTCTTGCATTTAGCATTTTTTTTGCCGCCGTCGGCAAATCTGCACAACTTGGATACCATGTTTGGTTAGTTGCAGCAATGGAGGGGCCTTCTCCCGTTTCTGCTTTATTACATTCAGCCACGATGGTAACCGCGGGTGTTTATTTGGTTTTACGTTGTTTTGACCTTTTTTGTAATTGTACGCCCTTTATAGTGATTTTCATTATTATATATGGTTTAGCTACATGTTTTTTCTGCGGCTGGTTTGCATTTATGTCATTAGATTTCAAGCGAGTTATTGCTTATTCAACATGTAGTCATCTCGGTCTAATGTTTACAATGGTCGGTTTTAATTTTTTGGAAATAGCTGAGTTGCATGTTCATATTCATGCGTTTTTTAAAACAACTTTATTTCTTTGCGCTGGATCAATGATGTCCGCAATTCTCCATTTACAAAATTTTCGGAAGGTATCCTCTGTTGCGCTTTATTTGCCAATTTGTTATTCATTATTTTCATTTGCTGCAGTTAGTTTGTTGGGATTTCCATTTACCGTTGGTTCGCTTTCAAAAGAACGGTTTATTATGGTTTTATATTTGAATGCTGATATTTCTACTATAACTTATTTGCATTTCGCTGCGTCTATTGTCGCCCTTCTTACTGCTTTGCTGTATACGGTACGATTATTATTAAATACAGCGTTTCGTCCAGGCTTTAATGGAGAACGTCGTTTTATTTTTTATGTTGAAACAGAGTCGGCGGGGTTATATCTTTCACAATTAATTCTTTGTATTGGAGTAGTTATTATTGTGTATATTATGTCCATGGTTGGTATAAATGGGCTTATCGCATTCAACCCCTGGTATTGGTCTAGCCAAACTTATTTATTTTATTTTATTCATCCAAATTCAATTCCATTTTTAGTTAAATTTTATTTATTGTTTTTATTTATTGGATTTTATTTTACTCGTATTATCTTTATGCTATTTATTAAGAATAGCGAGATTGGTGAAAAACATATTGCATATGCAATGGGTCCGATTGGTGAAAGACTCAATTTAAATTTGAATTGGAGAATGGTGGTCCCATACTTTAATCGGCCTTTAAAATTTTTAAATTTTTGGGGTACTCTATTTAACTACTTCGAATATTATGTCGCAAATATATTTTATACAATAATTAAATGGTATTTAAAACTATCATTTGAGTTATTTTTAGCCTGGGAGCGCGGGTTTATTGAAGTAATTGGCCCAATTGGAATTGTTAATATGATTCGAGATGCTTATGAAAAATTATTGCCCCAGCTTCGTCGTAAAAAAATTGTTGACCAACTTTACGACATAACATTTTCACTTATTTTAATATTTGCTTTTCTTATTATCTGGATGTCTGGGATAAGTTTATCTAAAATCGCGCCCATTTATTTTTTTTTTTTAATTTTTATATTTCTATTTTAAAGTAAACAATGCCAAACATCATAATCCCGCTACTAGATATTTGTAATATTTTGTGTTTATTGATTTTAGGTATTTTATTATGCACGATAGGTTTTTCGGGGTTTCTTTCTGAAAAAAATAATATGATTTTATTTTTAATTAGCAATGAAATCTTTCTTCTTGGCCTTATTTTAGGCTTTGTTTCGGTTGGTGAGCTATACCAAGATCCAGTTGGTCAACTTTTTGCTCTTGTTATTTTAGTTGTTGCTGCTATTGAAACTGCCGTGATACTTGTTCTTTTCTTAGTATTTTATCGCGAAATGAGTAGTTGGAATTTTGATTTAAATGCAATAATTAGTCAAAAGGGATTTTCTGCAGATGAGTAGCCGCACTACAAAAAGCCAATTTATACGTCGTTTTCGTGTTGCTAAAGATCGTAGGATTACACGTTGTCCCGCTTTAGTGGGTTGTCCTCAGAAAAAGGGAGTTGTACTTCGCGCCCGTATTATGAAACCTAAAAAGCCTAATTCTGCACAACGTAAAATTGCAAAAGTTTGTGTTATTAGTACAGGGCGTTTGATAAATTGCTATATTACAGGAATTGGGCATAATTTACGTGAATTTTCGCAGGTTTTAATTCGAGGAGGTCGTGTGAAGGATTTGCCGGGTATTCAATACCATCTTATCAAAGGTAAATATGATTTTAGTTGGCGCGAGGAGTTTGATCGTATGCATAAGTACACAAAATATGGAATCCCCAAAAATAAATCGGATTTTTAGTTTTGAATATTGCTAGGTTTACAATACTTCCAGTTTTATAAGGTTAACGATTTTATTATTTTTGCTAGCATTATGACCATAAATGACAACAACTTCCAACGTGAAGAAACAATCTTTACAGACCGTAACCATTACGGTACGGTCACATCAGTAAAAGACGGTATTGTAAGCGTAATTGGTTTACCAGAATGTGTTTCTGGGGAAATGGTTTTATTATATACCACTGAGGGTACTTTCTTATATGGTATGGTTTGTACAATTGAAGAATCTACTATCGACATTGTTTTATTTGGTGATGATCGATTAATAATGGAGGGCAGTTTTGTTTTTAATTCTGGTGATCTTTTTAAAATACCAGTTGGTTTACAATTGTTTGGTCGAGTTGTCGATGCATTAGGTCGTCCAATAGATAGCGATTCATTAAATACTCACACTTCTGAACATTATGAGAATTTATGGTCTAAATACCCAGGTTGTTCAGCATATGTTGAACGTCGAGCGCCAGGTATCATTGATCGTCAATCAGTAAATCAACCACTCCAAACAGGTATACGTTCAATTGACTGTTTAATTCCTATAGGTCGTGGACAACGCGAGCTTATTATCGGAGATCGTCAAACCGGTAAATCTAGTATACTATTTGATATTATATTAAATTTACAACGAAGTAATGCCGTCGGTTTAGATGTACCCGAAAATGGCTTTAGTATTACACAATTGAAAAACACTATTTGGGCAGTTTACGTTGCTATTGGTCACCGTAAAGGTAGAATAGCACGCCTTTGGGATGATATTTTAAATTATGAATTAGATAGATATACTTGCGTAGTTACAGCTTTTGCTTCTGAACCAGCACCGCTTCAATTTCTTGCTGCATATTCGGGATGTTCCCAAGGGGAGTATATACGGGATACTGTACAAGGCGATGCCGTCATTTTCTATAATGATTTAAGTAAACATGCAGTAGCTTATCGCCAAATGTCTTTACTACTTCGTCGTCCTTCAGGTCGCGAAGCTTATCCTGGTGACGTATTCTACTTACATTCTCGATTATTAGAGCGAGCTGCTAAATTATCATCTGAATTAGGATCGGGCTCATTAACAGCTTTTCCTGTTATTGAAACTCAAGCTGGCGATATTACAGCTTACATACCTACCAATGTAATTTCAATTACCGACGGACAAATATTTTTAGAATCATCTCTTTTTTATCGCGGAATTCGACCTGCGATAAATATTGGGTTATCTGTAAGCCGTGTTGGTTCTGCAGCCCAAGTTCCGAACATGAAAAAATTAGCTGGTTCTTTGAAATTAACACTTGCTCAATTTCGAGAAGTCGAGGTTTTCTCACGTTTAGCGGTTAATTTGACTAATGTTTCTACTATGAATTTAATTAAACGTGGTCGTGTCTTGACACAAATGTTTATACAAAAAGAAAAAGAACCTCTTAGCGTTATTTCTCAAGTAATAATGCTTTATGCTGCACTTGCAGGTAAGTTAGATAATATTGAATTAAATAAAGTTTCTGCTTACATAGAGGGTTTACAAAAATTTATGAGTATTTATTTACACATGGATTTTCTTTGTGAACGTGATTTAGAAACAGTATCTGCAATTTGCTCCGATACTACTTTTGCTGATTATATTATTGAATCTTACAACATTGTTTTGGATTTTGTGGACGATATTGATTTATAATATTCGGTGTATTTATAAAATTATAATTCCTTAGTTTTGCACGAGTCATTTTTTAAATAGCCAAATTTTGTTTGCTTGGTATTAGTCGGATTTTGTAAAACTCATAAGTCATTCCGAACTTAAATAGTAAAAACCGAGGCCAAGATGAGTACTGGCGGTAACGTCGGAATTTGTTGGAAATTTTCAAGCAAACGGGGTTGGTGTTATTTTACATTGATTCCCCATTCATTGGTATTGTTTTTCAATATTAAATTTAAAAAATTTTTAAAAATGCTACATTTAGACTCTTTTACCGGAATTACCACGTTGTTGAATGACGATCTTACAGGAAACTTCGTAGCAATTTCGGGGCATAAATATGAATTAGGAAGCTTTATTACTGTATTTTCATGCAATGGTCTTGTACTCTTCGGAATTATATCCGAATTAATTTCGCTAAATACATTTAAATTTTGTTTGTTTTGGGAAATTTCATATAAAAATAGAAAAAAGTATTTGCTTAGTATTTTAAATAAAGGTAGTATTATTGCACCTATTTCACTTGTTATGTTTCCATACTGGTTAGAGTATAAGAAAGATGTCGTTAGTGATTGTTCGTTGTCGCATATATCACAGTCCAAGTATCATTCTTCGAACAAGTCTTGCTTTCTTATTGAAACCAAAAATAGTTCTTATTATCACAAAATTTACCCTTTTGTGCATGATATTGGTTCGACGTACGAATTTTTTACGGTTTTAACGACGGCTTGTGATCAAATTTTTTCGGTTGCCAAACGTGATATGTTGTATATAGTAAGGCGTATTTTCAGGGTTCGGTCTTATACGTTCGTTGGTAGTGGGTCACCTCGTCGGATTAATTTAGCTGCTGCATTACACAAATTGTTTTATGCTACACCGGTACTCCCTGACTATAAAGGAACTCCATATAAACATTTGTTAATACGTTCAAAGATTTACAAAACAGTACTAACAGAGTTTATTTGGCCGTTTAGTGTTTTTTTTACGGTTATATTATTGTTTTTTTCAAAATTTGAAGACATTAAATGTCACGGCATAACAAAATTCATTTCATTTTTTCCAAATACCCCGTTCCAAACAGAACGAAATTGTTTGTCGACCAGCTTTAGGCCCTTTTTTGACATTCTTATTCGAACGAAAATACATAAAATACGATTAGACAACATACTTTCCGAGGATAGTATGTTGCACCGTTCTTTTAAATTTCGTGCCTTTGTTGATTTTATCGACGGAAGGACCACTACTATGGACTTTTTCCGGGATTTGTTGCAAGATGTTCAGGAGCATGTTTTCTCTAATATAAAGTCCGAAATATTTCCGCATCCACATAAACAGCATAAACATAAATATGCTGTTGACACAGAAGATGAGGATGATGAAGATGAGTCAGGTGTTCAGGAAACATTGCGAGAAATAGAAAATCACGGCTATGCAGCGTATATGGAAAAAATTATGCGCTTATATAATGAGTACCAGGAAGCTGTTGCTCGTGTTGCTGCTATAAAACAATCAAAAAAAAAGGTTAAATTTGATGCTATTAGTTATGTATTAGACAATACCTCAATAAAGGGGCCCGAACGTACCACGTCCGAGTTAAAAATAATTATTGATGAAATGGCTAAAGAGTCTCCTCGTCCTTCCCGTTGGGATGATGATGATGATGAGTACGAGGACGAGGAGGAGGCCGAAAAGGCCAGCCAAAATGTTAGTTTATTAAGGAGTGGTGAGGTTCAAGAAAGTAATTCTGACCATTACGATTACGGTAAAAGTACTCGGAGTGTTGGACCGTTAAAAAAAGGTAATCGGGCTCTTGATTTTCCGTCTTCCGCGGAAGACACTAATCGCAGTCGCGCGCTCGGTGGTAATGAGGATGGCGAGGAGTCCTCAGATTCTTCTTTATCCGAGGACGACGAGGATGACGAGGAGTCCTCAGATTCTTCTTTGTCCGAGGACGACGAGGATGACGAGGAGTCCGAAGATTCTTCTTTATCCGAGGACGACGAGGATGA
>Ga0116228_10000251_pt1 | contig 38683 bp, 28 predicted proteins | sample S1TSphfallax_2_FD_89694 | JGI IMG/M metagenome (GOLD analysis project Ga0116228, IMG submission 89694) | Host-associated microbial communities from peat moss isolated from Minnesota, USA - S1T2_Fc - Sphagnum fallax MG | ecosystem: Host-associated > Plants > Peat moss > Unclassified | place... | reverse complement strand
GGCCAAACAACCATGCTTGATTAACCTCATGTGGTTGGGGTCTTCGCTATGGTCATTCAACCTTTAATCACATTCATATTTACAAGACATAAACATAATTTTCATTGAATCAAATCAAAAGACACAAGAGTGATTAACCCTAATTAACTTGAGAAAATGACCAATAAAAAAGGTTAGTAGGTTGTCAAACCATACTAAGTATGTCCAAGGTGGTTTTTTATTGTCAGATTTTTCAAATCTTGTTGAGGGGTGGAAATGAATGATTCAATGAATTGGTGCAATCATTGAAATTTTTTTGTAAAAATTTTTACATACCAATCGATCGAACATGTTTGTTTGATAAACCGGACCTTAGAGGATTTCAAAGACTTAAGTATCTTTGATATGTAGATAACATCATGTCATGTGTTATAGGTAGCAAACAAGATGCCTAGAGATCCAAAGGGCCGTGCAAAACTTTATCAAGGAAGAACTGAAGTTAGACATGAAGGATGAAAAGGTCTGATATTAAGCGCAAAGTCCCAAATGTTTTCCTATATTCCATTTGATTGGAATTTGTGTATCTCCTTATTCACCTTACAAAAATTCATAAATATGAGCATGGGAGATGTATGCGGTTTCAATTATCACCTTGTTTTGGCCTCCGTGCTTAAACCCACCTTTGCACACCAAGTCCACATTCGAGAAAGGTGACTTTGTCGAATTTTGGATCTTGATGGATTGGGACAATGGAGTTTGCACCATGCTTTGAATTGCCAAATAAATAGCCTTGTAGTAAAAGTCCCCAACTTGTGAAAACCCATGAAATACTTTCACATGTTTATAAATCGTAATAACCATAATGAACAAAGCCATTAAACCTTAACCCCTCAACCTTCAAACCCTACAAGTGAACTTTACCATAACAGATAAACAAGCAATAGTTTACAAATGGTTTAAAAAATCACAAGGTTATTTTATGGCCATCTAGACTTATACAAAAAAAAAACTTCCTTATCCTCCTAAGGATGATCAATTCAATATACTTAAAGTTTCAATCAAAATGTGCAATACACACATGCAACAATAGTAATACATTGACCATGGGATTTTTTTTGTTCGAATGTGGTATGTTTTTGCAAATTGATATTTCCATGACCATCCATATCCAAGTGGGAACAAAATACTTTAAATAAAAACACAAGAAACAAAATGAAAGGAGTTTATTAAGAAATATATCATACCATTAATGTTAAAAGGTGATGCCATTGATTTGTTCAGTGAGGTTTTGGCTTTAAATGAAAACACATCCATGGATAGATCAACATGGATATCATTAAAAAATAAAAATATTAAACCTTAAATAATTCTAAAGGTGGATCCCATGAACCATGATAATTCTAAACAACCAACTACACATGACATTAAGAAAAAAAAACACATAACCACTATTGAAGCCAAATATTCAAACACAAATTAAATGAAACTTTAAGCGTAAATATATCAACATGGATACCATTAAACAAATAAACATTAAGCCTTAAACCCTAAATATCTACAATGTTAAATGAAAAACACCTTAATAATTATACAATGATTTATAAATGCCTAGAAATTATAATTATGAATTAAGCCCTAATTTATGACCTTGACTAAATGTGCAACAAACAAATGAATGAAAGCCATGGTGTGCATCTTACCCATTTGGTTGGTTTATCAACACAAGCTTTTCTCCACTCTCATTGAAAAAAAAAGAAAAAATTGAATGTGTCTTGTGAAAAATATGTACTAACGCCAAATTTCCCCCAAAATCCATATTAGGTCTAATTTTAATTAGTCTTAAAAGGTGTAAAAAGTCATAAATGTTTGTTATCTTCATAACCCAAATTACTAAAACCCTAGTGTTGAATAACATAGATAATTATAAATACATAATATTGCTAAATATAATCCACATTGCTTAAGTACACCTTTAAAATAGGCAAATCAAATTGTTCAATCTAGGTCTAATTGCTTGATAAACTTGAGTACAACATTCATTAAATGCACCTAAATTGAACTAGAACTCCATATTTCCTAAACATATGGGCTAGATTTGCAATACCCCCATCATATTTGCAAAACACTCTTGAAGCACAATCTACAACACCTCCTTGAAGAGTTTCACATACTCTAGATTTTCAAAAGTTTGTGCAATACTTTCAAAACACATTAAAACATCATGTTTAAAACCAATGTTAGTCTACAATACCTTTATACATGTGTGCAAAATAGTTTAATTATACCCTTAGTTATTTGCTTGAGTAAACAAGACCAAGGTCCATGCAATACCTTCATTTTATTTTTTCCTCATCATTTCCAACTATTGGGGTTCTATTGGAGTAGCCATTAGAGGTCAGGTAGGTAGGTGTGGCCACGTAGGTGGGGTTTAGTAGGAACCTATTTAAAGTGTTGGTAGGTAGGAAGGTGGAAGGGAAGGTAGGTAGATAAATAGATGGGTGGGTGGATAGGTGGGTGGAGATGAGAACAACACATTTTTAATTTATAGGTGAGTAGGTCGGTGGGAGATAGTGGGGAGGAAAAGTTTCTGAAGAAAAACAAAGAAACTGGGTGAGGGGCAGGGAGAAAATAAAGTTTCAAAAAAAAAACTGGGAAGGGGGTGGCGAGAAAATAGAGTTGCAAAAAAACCTGAGATCAGGGCTGATGAGGACAAGGAAAAACGTCGACCTGGGATGATGGCACAGGGATAGAACAGAGAAAACCTATCAGTGCACCATCCATCCACGTTGGTGCACTGGTGGCTGCTGGTTCACGCTGGCCAGTTTCGCTCACTTTAACCCAGCGACACTCAAATTGCAGACCAAAAATAGATACTAGAGGGTGACAGTACAGCCCAAATAGACGGTCACCATACAAATAACATTAAACAAGTCCGCTCACTTTCTAGCTACAGTCAAAATTGCGGTTGCTGTAAGATTTTGAGTCTCAAACGACGGCCCACAAGGAGGGCGATGCAAAGATGTCATTAAACATGTACCCAATTTCGCACATTTTCCGGCTAAACTCAGGGTGGCAAATCAAAAACAGAGGATCAAACTATGGCCCACATACAGGGTCATTTTACAGACCACTCTATAAATTGAGCGCTCTGGAAGAAGAAGAGGACTAAGAAGGGAAGTGATGAAACTGAAGATCGATCGATCTCTCGAGTCTACTGCACTGAGGAAATCCAAAACTCCCATTCTCTGATGCGAGAATTGTAGTAGAGCTGCTGCTGCAACGTTGTATGATCTTTCATCTTTGCTTTGTAGTTTCGTTCATTTGAGATAATTAGCATCCATTGCAGCTGATCCTAGTGCTGCGTCGGAGCTAACAAGCTGAGCCATTCGAGATTTTTTATTGGTCGTCGTTGGATCGAGGTTGGCTGTCAAAGATTACAATGCCTCCTGCTAGTGATCATGGTTTTTATAATGGTGAAGGTAGAGAACTTGATCAGAATGGGAGTACTAAGTCCATAAGTCGAGTGCAGGAGCAGCAGGGTGGCGCATCAGTTGGTAATTTAGCAACGTTGTTGGCCATCGGTACAGCGGTGCCGCCGTTCGTGCATGAGCAAAGTAGCTACCCTGATTACTACTTCGATATCACTCAGTGTAATCATAAGACGGAGCTGAAGGCGAAATTTAAGAGGATCTGTAAGAATTTGCAGATCGAGAAACGCTACATGGTGGTGCGGAGGGACCTTCTAGAGGAGGTACCTTCCTTGGTCTCCTATATGGATCCGTCTCTGAATGATCGCCATCAAGTCGTGATGGAGTGGGTTCCTAAGCTTGCCAAAGAGGCGGCTCTGAACGCCATCAAGAAATGGGGTCGGCCGGTCTCGGACATCACCCATGTCGTCATGGTTACTACAAGCGTGGTGAACATGCCTGGAGTCGATCTGATTGTTGCGAAGTCGGTAGGACTCTCACCCAAGGTACGACGCGTGATGCTATATCAAACCGGTTGCTGGGGAGGAGCTGCTGCCTTGCGGGTGGCCAAAGACTTGGCCGAGAATAACAAGGGCGCTCGCGTCTTGGTAATCTGCAGCGATTGCACGGCGATCTTCTTCAGAGGACCCAACGAGCACTACGTGGATGGCTTAGTGGGACAAGGACTGTTTGGCGATGGTGCAGCAGCAGTGATTGTGGGGGCAGAGCCCGTTCCCCAACTGGAACATGATCCAATGTTCGAGATTCAATGGTCCGGGGAAATGCTAGTTCCAGACACAGAAACAGCGTTGGAGGGTCACTTGATGGAAGCTGGCATGTACTATCATCAGAGCCGAGAGTACACAAAACTGGTGTGCAAGAGCGTGGGAGAGATGGTGGATGACGCGAGAGAACAACTAGTAGCTGCAGAAGAAAACAAGCAGCTGGTGGATTCATCATGCAACGGCCTATTCTGGGCTATTCATCCAGGATGTGCTGCATTCCTGAACCAGATTGAGAACCAGTTTGCACTCGTGCCACAAAGGCTAGCAGCTAGCAGAGACATTCTACGGAACTATGGCAACATGCAGAGTTGTAGTGTGTTTTTCGTGTTGGATCAAATCCATCACAGATCACTCAAAGCAGGAGCAAACACCACTGGCGAGGGCAAACAATATGGCTTGCTTCTTGGCGCTGGTCCTGGACTCACCATAGAATGCAGCTTGCTCAAGAGCTGCAGCATTCCTACAACATCAACTAACGCAGCATGAGCTCATGGATTGTGCACTGGACAGTGGAAATGTATCAATTTGCTCATCCTTCACTGCAATCCATAGTTTCAGAAACAGTTTAAAAATATGTTCTTAACATTAAGAATATTTTAAATATATTTTAGATTTTTCTTTTCCATGATTCAATTTGAAGCACCTTACTTCCATTTCAATAAATTATAAAAATTATACCTTTTCTTTTGCAATAAATTGCATTCTTTTTTTCAGGCCACTACTTAGAAAAAAACAAAAGTAATGGAGTAGATTAGAGATCTGCATGATCTACATGCCTTCTTGATCATCATGAATGGCAGTGAATAGTGCAATGGCAACTTGTCTAATTGCATGGATTAAATTTCTCCCCAACAAATCATACTCAAGTATCCCATATACTACAGACAAAAGGATGAAGTGCAAAAGGGATGAGGAGCACCTAACTGGTATATTGACAAAAGCTCCAAGCTTGGAAAACTGGAAACATGGGTGCTACACATATGATCATCTTTTGCCCAATATACTGCAGTAAGAAAATAGTTAGCAATTGCAAAACAGAAAAAGAATTTTTTTTAAAAAAATTGGGGAAGGGGGGACGGGGTGGAGGCAAACATGCTAGTAGAGAATTGAGGCATGTGGTTGCAAGTTTGTGTTATGGTGAATGTGGTGATAGTTCAATGGGAATGGATGGAAGCGCCAAAGGATAGTAGGTGCCCTAGGTTTAGGGTTTAGGTGTCCCTATATCACATTCCTCTTGAATAAAACGGAACTAAAAGGCACACTTTTTGGCTCCCAAAAGTCAAGGGAAGACAACCAAATCTTATCCCTACTGCACCTTTTTTGAGCCTCAGGTCCCTTTTGGTAAAAAAGCCACTTTAGTGGCTCGTTGCCATGCAGTCTACTTTAGCGGACTGTCCTCCCCCTTTGTAAAACTTGTCCCGGCTTTCCTATATTAGGACCTCCAGCGCAACTTCTTCAAACTGAAATTCACCTCACAAGATTGTTCATATTCAACCTATCTAGTAAGGAAATCACACAAACAAATCCAGCAAGCACACACAAAGCTTGCCTTCTCCACCTTCTCCTCTCTTGTTTACTTACAAAATACATTCAAGGTCTCATCATCACTCATTGTTCATTTGCACTTCCATCACATTCCTTAGTAGGTCTCATCATCACGCATTGTTCATTTGCACTTCCATCACATTCCTTAGCTTATTCCCTGTCATTTTTCAAAGGATTGTTTACATTGCCCACCTTTCAAGAATAGAATATTGTCCTACATACCCTTCAAGTTAGGAATTTAAAAAAAAAGTTCTCCCTTTTCTCAAATGGCATCATTCAAAGAATATCCTTTTCAATTCATTAGATATTTTGTAAAAGAATGTGACCCTTTTTATTTGCATCTTCAAAATTTGTTTTAGTTCCGCTTAAATCTCTCATTTTAGTGTAAATTGTGATATATCTTCTTAAGAAACTCACTTGGAAGACATTGTGAATTCTCCATCCACTTCCCAATTTTTTTGAGGATTTGGAATAGCCCAGAGTATTTCAAGGAAAGCTTGTAGCATTTTCCCAATCTTAATTGACTTTTCATGGGAGTCATTTTGAGGAACACCCTATACCTCACATCAAATTCTCTAACAAACCTTGCCCAATCAACATAGGTTTTAGCTCTAGTCTAAGCCATTAGCATATAATCTTTAATATAGTTTTTAATATTTTCTTACTCCAATTACATTTTGTCTAAAATTGGATCAAGTATTTCCACTTGAATCATAGAAATATTCCAAGATGTTGGTGTTAAGCATTCCATATACAACCTTAAATAGGCTCACACCAATCAAAACATGGACATTTTATTGTGAACAAATTCCACCAAGTGGAAATACTTTTCCCAAGAGCTTTGCCTAGAACTTACATAATCATCAACATATCTTTGAAGATTTGATTAATTATCCCAAGACTTAGTTTGGCCATCAAATTCAAGGTTCTAGGACATAATTTTGTTTTAAAACTTAGTTCTATGCCTAGTGCCTTAAATAACATTATCCAAAAGTGATTAATTTTTTTTGAATCTAAGTGTTTGATATAGTTTCTCTAAACAACCCATGAAGTCTATATATCTCATTTATAAACAATTGGGTTGTTTTTTTAATTGTGGGCCATTGTTTTTTTGAAAACAAAATGGGATTGTTTCAACAAGTGATCTACCACCACAAATATGGCATTACATGACCCTTCCTTATCCTAGGTAGGTCCACAATAAAATCCATTTGCTAAATGGTAAATTTGTAAATGGATAAAAACGCCAAGAAATGAGCTAAAATGTTTACTTTGGGGGAAGTAGTGGATTCCTTTGGGACAATGCTTAAAATTTTCACATTGCCGCATGGCAAGAATTAATTGGCTACTTTTAAACTTACACAAGATGAAATATGCGTAACACAACTAAACCCTAATCCTCACATCCATTCGCGCTCATAGATAATATGTACCATTGTTCTTTCATGTTCCTCAAGGTCAATAATTGCCATCACCATCATATTAGTTATTTGTCTCTCAAGTTCTTCGTGATGAATATTCACCATTGCCATTAGTGTGTTTCTTTCTCTCAAGTTCCTCGTGTTCAACACAAGCACCATCACTATCACCATCATTTTGGCAAAGGTTTGAGAAGCAAGTGAAGGAGAGGGAGTACTCACAAAGTTGTTTTGCAAAGTTTGTGAATGTTCTACACAAATTACACAAGCTCCTAGGGAGGTTTTTTTGCCCAAGAACTAGTGAATAAGTAACCTCCCTAGAACTTGAAATGAATATTAATGTTGATTTTGGAAGTCTATGTACTTTTTGTGGTGTCTAATTTTGTAAGTTTGTGTAGATTGTTTGCAAAGAATACAAGTAATGTTGCCATAGGTGATGTGTTGTATGCACTATGACAAAGCTTTGATGATCCATGGAATGTGCTCCAAAGTTGGCATCAAACTCTACTCAACCCATGTGCCTAAATCCATGTAACTTGCAATGATAACAACAATGTCATTTGTGTGTAATTTTCAATAATCTTTCAACAAATTGCTGTTATAATACTTGCAAGTAGGTTTCTTGTTAATTTTATTATACCCTACAAGACTTATATGCACTCTCTTACTTTTTTCTACAATTCTCATTAAAACCCTCCACATTAGGTTTCTGATTTCAATTGTGGCAATAGGATCGATGATTAGTAAAGGTAGAGTGTAGATCATTGATCCTTGATTTTGCTAATGTGGAGCACTCACTAATATAACAAATCTTATGCATATGTGTAATCCTTGATTTTGCATGTATGGATCATTCTCTGATTTTGGAAATCTATGTAGTTAGTTTGATGGACATAGTTGGTGTTATAGATTAAACATTATCACCTATGCTTCATTTAAATTAATTTTCATTAACAACATGTTTTGTAATTTGTTGACGATTTATTCATCAAGACACTAGACACAAGATCATCTTTGGAGCTCAAATTTAAATTAACATTTTTCTACCTCTTTTTTGTTTTATGCCATATGCACCATATGTTGTAGTCATGTTTATGTTTCCCACATGTTCAGTGCCATGAATTAACAAACTTAATCATGAATATATATGCATTGCAAGAAATCACAATTCCTAATTAATGTTTTGCAAACAATTTATACTTTAGACAAGATGGATTTGTCAATTTTCTTGACTATGGTAATTCAAAGCAAAAGAACATATACATGTTAACTCTAAAAAGGAGTACATATGCTGGTCTAATGGGTTTTTCCCTACTTCCTCAATTTTTTTTTGCTTCAACTTGGATCTAGAGGGCGATATACCAAAATTTGATGAAGGCCATGAATAGAAATGGGGATTATGTTGTCAGATTCCCTCCCTAATGAACTAATCATAAAGTGCATATGGCCCCTCCTACTGAAAATTACACTTATATTGACCAAACTCAAAGTATTGTGTAATTTGCATGCTACTAATAAGGCTTGGAAAACCTTAGTAGATAGTAGCAACTATGATTGGGATAGCTTTATATGGGTGTCCTTGGAGATGGCTTTGATCAACATACTTTGGAGGAATCTCAAAAACAAAGTGCTAGAAATGATTATTTAGAAGATGAATTTTATGATTCTGACAACTCACTAAAGTATGATTAGTAGAACTTTTCAAATGAAGGGAAAGTACTTATGCAATCCTCTAGGTTACAATACTTTAGATTGGGAGTAATTGCCTTGGCAAAATGTTTCAAGGTTTAAGGTTTAAGGAATTAAGACTTGGATTTAATAGCACAATTAATTATTTATAGGTTATTTCCTAGTAGAAGTTGAAAAGTGTTTGGGTTCTTCACTATTGTACAAACTAATATACTAAAATTTGGTGTGGTTCATTAACATATAATAACTAAATTATGACTCATGACCGTGTTTGATGCAATGAATGAAATATTTTGGAGGCCAAGGTGCATGCACAAATAAACCTTGTGGGGAGGTTGACAATATAAGAATGAGATTTTCTTCCAGTTTGCTTCAAGGTCTTAATTGAAGTAAACTTGGATTTTGTTAATAGCAACCTTGGTAGACATTTTATACATGATTAAAATTCAACATTCTAATTAGGACTACTATGTGATTCATTTCCATCGAACCATTCAGGACTTGAATGAAAAGTGTGGTTGGATAGCAATTAAAAAGAGTGGTTGTAATATAGGGTTAGTGGTTGTAAGGCAAATAGGGATAGTGGAGCTTGGAAAGTAAGGAAAGTGGTTGCATTGTTGGGTTAGTGGTTGGAAAGCAAGTAGGGGGTGTGGTCGAAAAGTGGGGGGGTTTAAGGTAGGCAACTAAGCAATGGTTGCAAAGTAAGGGGTGTGGTTGGAAAGTAGGGGGTGGTTGGAAGGCAAGTAGGTAGAGTGGTTGGAAAGTAAGGATAGTGGTTGGGTAGTAAAGTGAGTAGTTGGAAAGGAGGGAGAGTGGTTTAAAGTCAAGCAAGGAGATTGGTTGTGAAGGAAGGTCAATGGTATTGACAATAGATGAGTGGTTGGGTTGTAGGGAGAGTGGTTAGAAAGTGCTAACCAATATTTTGGGTAAGCACTTTAAGCATTAGGGCTGTTTATGGGGTTCCTTGGTAAGCAGTGAGGATGTTTAGGAAGCACTATGAAGCTAAGCTTAAGCTTGATTTTTCTGGTCAATGATTGTACATAGGTCACATTTAATGGTAATGATGGATATTCGTTGTGATAAACAACAGATAAGAAATTACATGTGCATTGGTTGTCCATTGAATATTTGAGGTTGATGTGTGGATTATAATGCCTCTCCAATGGGTTGTTGGATGCAAAGTGTTTTGGACTAAAGGTTTTGGGATTTTTAATCAAGAGCATAAGAGTTTGGGGTTTAAGACTCTCTGCAAGTATTTCATGTCCATCATTTAATTTGATTCCTATTACCATTTATCCCCATATAATATCGTAGTTGTTAATTAAATATAATTTTATTCCCCACTTGTACTTTTAGCAACACATGACACCTTGAATAGTGACATCATTATTGAAAAATCTAATGATTGTAGATTTATTTAGAAAGGTGTTTGTGGATTCCCCATTTTCAGACGGGTTATGCATTGTATGATGACAACAATTTGATTATTAAACCCATCAAGTAGATTCTTGTTGCCGGTGCTCCATGTAATGCCATCAGTTTATTACTAAAATAATGTTTTAATTCTTTTCTTTGTGTTTTGAACTACACATGTTTTGCTTTCACACATAATCAACTATAGATTAATGTTGGGTTTAGGTATAGAGTTTCAAACTCATATTTGTAGGTAATGGACATTTAGCATTTGGGAAAAAAATGTGGCAACATCCTTATAAGTTCTATAATGGGAACTTGTAAACCACTAATCACTACTATTTATAAGCATTGCTAGTGGTTTGGAAGTGTGAACCACTAATGAAAAGGACTGAAAAAGGTTTGATAGAAGGTGTAATTCCTTTGTAAACACATAAGGTGTTGCATAACCACTAACAAGTAAAAGAAATAAACACTCATGGTTAATGTACATGAATTCTAACATGAACCTAGTTCAATCAATTATTTTTTTCCTTTTTGCTCTTGTAAGGCAACCATGTGGAAGGAACCAAAGATTGACCAAGGTTTGAAAAAGGTGCCTTTGGCAAATTGGCCAATGGTGGACATCAAGAAACAAGACGCTATGTTCTTTGCCACTATTAGGAAGTTGAAAGTTTTTGGCCTTGATCCAAAGTACAACCTAAAGACTAAACATGTCACAGCAAAGGAATGTTGGTTTTTGTTTGGGAGAACTAGGAAATTCAAAATGAAGTCCCCTAACTTGAAGTTGGAAGACAAGGCGGGTATGGAGAAGATTTATTAGAGGGTCTTTGGGACATCATCTGTTACAAATTATGAAATGCATGCATGGATTGTGCGAGGTTTCATTATTGAATCAAAGGGCATTGATCTCAACTAGGTTAAGGTAGTTGAATCAATAGCAAAGGAAAAAACACATAGGGATGAGGTAAAATGGGTGTCTAAAGGTAGTGAAGAAAGAATGAACAATAAATATTTCAGAAAGCAATGGGAGCATGATTCCCAATATAGAGGTCTAGGTATCACAATTGGCACCAAATAACCCAAGGTTGGAAGATATTTCTTTTGCACCCCTTGAGGATGACATGGGGCAATCATCCTATACAATGAGCAAATGCCCTAATGGAGTGTTAGTTGAGGATATTTAGAAAGTTACAAAGCTCTTGGATTTGAAGAAAAAAATTTGTATTCTATGTAAGTCTAAGATCAGGTCATTGAAAGTGGATGAAATCATTTTGTCCAACAAGTTGTTGGACATAAAATATAATTTTCAAAATAGGAAGACAATAGTGGAATAAACGCAGGCAAAATTAACAGAGGTTGAGTAGGTCTTATCTAAGGCCTAGAAACAAGGCCAACTTACCATGGAATGTGTATGCCATCAAACACATTCCTTAGATTTTATTTTTTTTGGGCATGTTTCATTACATTTAATCACAACTAATAACATGTTGCACAAGGTCTACTTGGAACTTTAATATTGTTGCATTGTCTTTATACATTGTAGGAGCAATTTGGACAAGTAACCAAGGGTGTAATAATATGTAAGCAATGCGGTGGTCAACATCAAGGCAAATCTAAATATGGAAAAAAATTGTATAATTGTTCAATGTGTGCTAAAAGCAGAAACTAGAATCCAAACAAATGATATTAAAGGACAAGATCAAGCAATCCACAATGGGGGAGGTAACATACAATGAAGCATGATTAAAGCACATCAAGTTGCAACATGATGTTTCTGTAGCACAGTTGGAGTGGGAGGAAGTTGTAATCTCCACACAATTGCTACAAATGCAAAAACGTGGTGGGATGTCCTTCTAGCCTAAGCCCATCCTACATCCGAATAAACCCCAAGGTGATGACCCCAGTATGATTATCATCAACAAACGGGGCTTATGTGGATAGTGGTACCATTTGTGGTGACATTGTTATCACCTCTTGCTTACATACCTACCATCCAACATGTCTAGGGGAGCATTTGAAAATGAACAATAGATGCAAGGTATGTAATTAGCAATTACACCCTAATTGGTGGTCTAGTTGGGGCTTCTGAAACCTTGATCATGATTTATCTTTTCTAGCACAAGAGATGGGTCTTAAAAAAGAAAGGGTTTGACTCTTGAATGAATTGAAGGAGACCACAAAGGTTAATGTGCATGACTTCCCAAATTAGTCTTTAATTTACTACAATTATTTCAATATGTTTGTCTTTTAATGTCATATTTGAATTATTTATGTGGTTTTGCATATGGAAAATTATGACTTCTCATTATCCCAAACAATGGTCTATACATGTGAAGACTTGGACACAGAACCCAAGCTGACTAGACTTGGATCAATTTCAAATGAAGAATGAAGATTCACCTTAGTTGGTGCAATTTCAAGCGTGCCAGTTAGTAACACCTACAATCCAACACATAGTCCTTGTAATGTAGCACCATCATGCCCAATGTCATCCCTCAAGATGGTTTTTCCAAGGTCTGCCAAATTATCCATAGTTAATGACAACTTGGAAGGCTCTCCTAACAAGCTAATGGTCTAGAGCAACGAGATTGTGGCAAACATGAATGTGGAAAAAGAATATGTCAATAGCCCATTTAACAATCCAACCACATGCTCCATTGTTGGGAAGGAGGTCCAAGATCCTTCTACAATAACTATAAGCATCCATGGTAATCTATTTCCCATATATAGTATCCAACTATTTAATTTTCTGGTTTTTTTATGGGGGTGCAACCTAGTTATTTCAATGGTTAGGAAGTTTCAAGGGGCCAATTAAATGGTTGTGAGCATGTTGGTGTAGAGCATAAAAATGCCCAACAACCTAGGGCTATCCAGCATGACATAATTTCAACTTCCACTTTTATAAAACAACCCAACACAGAAACCCTCCAACATATTGTGTTTGGGGTAAATTACTTGCATACATTGACTATGTGATTGTTGTTTAACAATATGACTTTGTGTTCTAAGATTTATTTGTACACTTGGGTAACACATGGCATTTGCAATTAGTTTTTATATAAGTTAATAAGGGTATTAAATTGAAGGACATGTTTACAAAATGCAACTTAAGAAAAAACTAACTAGTATCACACCATATATAGATCTCCAATGATCTAACATATTACCTATTCTAATGTATGGTTCTTTGATTCATTACCATATTCTAATCATAAACTATTAGCTTTCCATGAAATCACCCCCAAAACCAAGCACGTCATTGGATGCATCCTTAAGGTGTACCCCATCTAAACATGTACATGCTAAAGCACACAAGGGCACTCTAAACAAGGAAAAGGGCACACCATAACGAAACAAGGGTATCCAAAACCATGAAAAGCCCACTAATGCAAATGATGACAATGCAATTATGGGGAAGGAACCTCGAGCAATCATAGGCACACCAATAAAAGATGTGGCAGCCCAAGCAGCCAAGGATAGTAGATTGAAGGAGAAGGTGCAAGAAGCAAAGGACAACCTTGCAAAACAAAAGCCACCACTAGTAAAGAAAGGTAACCCAACAAAGGACAAGGCACCCAACCCACAAATTAACGAATCCATTGGAAGAGGTGGCATGCAAAGGAAGCAAAGGTAGTTTAGCCCAAGATAAAGCAACAATGGATGTGGTTGAAAACACCCCATCCAAACACCAAAAATGACAAGGGGTCAAGCACAAGGCACTCAAGTAGAAACCTTTGACCAAACCCGTTGGGCCCATTAATGACCATGTGGCTAAGAAGATGAAAGCTTGGGATGTTATTGCAAAGCAAACTAATCACTTTAATGATGGGCCTAAGTCTGAAGAATCAAACCTTCATGATGGATTAAGTTTTGATGACAAATCAACCGGTAAGCCATTGTCTAAATATGTTGTACCAAAAGTAGTTTCAAAGGTGTAAGAGCAATCAAAGGACTCAATCCAACCTATAAGTATTCACATTAGAGGTGTAGAGACTTGTAGCAGTAGTGCAAAAAATTAACATGGTACATCTATATCCGCTTTAACTATGAAATTTTGAAAGCATTTTCATTTTTGTAGTTAGGCATTGGATCTTTATGAAAAAAGCCAACCATTTGTATTGGTTGTTTAGTTAAATGACAACATTTCTGTAGGACTAATTTAATTGTAGCTTACATTTCAAAATTGTAGTCATTTGGTGACCTGTTTGCTACAATGTACATAAGGAACATGTGAACAATTTGTGGATGGCAATGGGGACAATGCTATAGGGGTTTCCTTTTAGATGCCAATGGATGTAATCTCCTTGGCAATAGGATTGCCATTTTGTACCCATTTTTGTAAATGCATAATTCTTTGTAACTTATATTGTTGGAATCATACATGTATGATGTGGCAATTGGTAAGCACTAGAATCTAATATACAATTAATCAGTGGGTATGAAATGTTTCCTGTCCATTTTTGTTTTCCAAAACTTAACACTTCACATGTTTGGGCAACATCTTCATTGATCTTCATTGATTCTAATCACTGTGACTATGTTAATACTCATAGATTCACTAATACCATCACCATACACTTTTTGATGATGGATCTCAACAATGCGCCATAAACCTACTTAGAATATTTGATTAGAACCCAGAGCTCCATCACTAATATCTGCATTAGCCAAGCTAAATTATATAATTTAACAATTCACAATGTTAAATACCCAATGCATGCCCACCTAAGTATGTGGGGAGATGGTCATTGCTAGATGAGACCTCATATTGATAAAGAAAAAACCATTATTGGCAAAGAACATCACTATTGAAAAAGGACTTGAACAATGTTGGGAAAGAACATCATTGTTGAAAAACCTAAATATGTGTTCACATTACTAGAAAATGACATAAGCATTATTAAGAAGCCTTGTGGGATACTATTGGAAAGCATGAAAATACTACTGGAAGGATTTGACCATTGTTTTAAAGGACTCCAGTCCTAAAAAAGGACTAGTCTTCTTGGATTAACTTGTTACTATGCTAAAAAGGGACTTCAAGTGCTTAAACAAAATATAAAAGATGCCAATGCTTAGGGTTGTAGGACCTATAATATATATGAATTTATGTATATTGTGCACATATTCAATCTAACCACATTGGACTAACATGTTATTAAGAGAAAAACAAAACATGTCTTATGGTAGGTTGATCTTAAGAATCAAACTCTGCTTTTACATAAAGGTGTAAAAGCATGGGCCAAGTAGATACACCATCAAGGACATAAGTTGTTTTCCACAACATTATTCAAACTTAGCTTATTGAACTTGGAATGTTCTACATTCCCAATGTTGCAACAAAACCTTGGATCAAATTACAGTCCTGGAAATAGAAATTTGAGTCCATTCATTATAACTAATAAAGCTTTATCTTTCAAACACTTATAATGAACTATAGACCTAATAAACAAACACATCCAACAAACTAACCATCATTGTGCATAAGCCTTAAGTTTTCAAATGATTCTTCAATCAATTAAAGAGTGTCATTGGGCAACTCAAATGTTGGATAATTTTGTTTAAGAGTATGTGAAGTTGGAGGCATCACAAACTTTGATGCACACACAATGTGGGAGTAGATATAAGCAAGTTGCCCATTATCATTAAAATTATATGTCATGTTCCCTAGTTGAATCAACTCATAATACCACCTTCGGATGACACTATCTCCTTCATAATATGCATTTTTTGTAGGCATCCTTGAAGGTCTTTGTCATCATATGCTTTGGTTTGTCACAAAGCAATAACCAATTTTTTTTTCCATTGCTACTTTCACAAGGCATAGCAATGTTGTCACCAATAATAACCCCATCAACAATAACATCTCCCCTTGGGCCATATCTTGTTTTTTCTTCCATTTCCAACATGGTTTGGCACGCTCTGAGTCTATCAAACACATCTAGTCAAACAAGCTGCCATGTTGGAGCTAATGACTTTTGGTTGCACTCCAGCTAACTATTTATGCCTTGACATACAACACAAAAACATTACAGAGGTCGAAATCGAAAGAACGTAGAATCTTGACCAGAAACACTTTTGATCTAGACACACATATCAACCCCAAACAATGAATTTCAAACGATATGAAATTACAAAAATGGTTAACTACATCAATGACCATTGGGTTTGAATAAAGAATGTAGGTGGAGATTTGGATGCATCTAATGCATCCCTCTACTTCCAACAACTATTGCACATCCATATGTGTGAGTACTATCAATATTTATTAATAGAATTTCCTAGAAAATCTTATGCACAAACCTTCATACATTTGAGTGAGTAGCATGTGAAACCCTTACATATGGTAGATGCGTAGGTCTTGTAATTTGGATTGAATATGGTCTACTTTGAAATTGTACCAATAACACGAAAGGAGTGGTTGATGTTTGCTACGAATTAATTGAATGACCTAAGCCTTATCAAACACTTATGTTATTAGAGCTAGTGAAAGGACTAAAAAATTTAGGTGTTTTAAAAAAACAATTAGAAAGGACTTGTAAAGGACTAAACATCAAAATCAATTATAACAAACATAAACAAAAGGACTAACAAATTTTAGGTTTTTCAAAAAAGCACATAGAAAGGACTTAAAAGGACTTGAGAACAATATGATTTATATTAAATCACCATTTGACTTATAAAAAAACATCAAAAGATACAAAAAGGATAGGTGATTATTTAAGTGTTTCACACAAGCACATAGAAAGGACCTACAAAGGGCATGAAAAACACCTACAATGACCTGCAAAGGAGTAAACACATAGTTACATACATGGCTGTTCTTAATAGAACTAAACAATGTCATGAGCATCTTACAATTGTTATGTTTGGGCTTTTATCTACTCTTTGCGAATTTCACGTTTCAAAAGGGCAACTACCCCATCGACCTCACCTTTACCATGACCTAAGGCAAAATAATTCCAACACAGTTGGACACCTTTTGGTCTCTGGTCACAAGTAGTAAGTCGTGGATAATGGGCCACAAAGTACCATGCTTTAACACATTTGAATTGTGTAAAACAACCATCATTCCAAACCAAATGTTGTTTTTGAAAACATCCTTTGCTTTTCATATAACCCCAATGTAGAGTGAAAGTGTGTTGCAAAAAGAGATTATCATGTGTTTTGTCATCACTTATGTAATAATGGACCTCCTTTGACACTTGAAAGCTTTGAAGGTCTATAGCATCATACTCAACATTCACTCTATAGGTTATGTGCACCAAGATAGTGATTTGCATGTTATACTAGTGCATTTCTTGCACTTCATTCTAAGTTTTGTATGCATAGTTTTTTGAAAAATCAATGCATAAAATGACCATATCATCTTATATGTCCTTCAATAAGGACTTAAATTCTTATAAAACCACCCAAAAACTCAAGAGTGCATTTATTGAATGTTTTGAACATAATAAACCATAGATTAAAAAGGCTTATTTTAACTAATAACAATTGACTATAAAGGAACAACAAAAGGATTTGTAAAGGACTAGGAAGAAGACCTTCAATTCCTTACATAGCCAACACATAAGATTTGTAGTGTAAGGAGCAAACATCAAGACCTTGAAAGAAAAAGAAAAAAACCTATACAAGGCTAAAAAAAAACCTAAAAATGACCTACTAAGGACTAGAAAAAAAGCTTACAAAAGACCTATCTAGGACTAGAAAAAGGACCTGCAAAGGACTTGTCCAGGATTAAAAAAAGGACCTATAAAAGACCTGTCTAGAACCAAAAAAAAGACTTGTCCAGGACTAAGAAAAGGACCTGCAAAGGACCTTTCCAGGACTAGAAAAAAATCCTAGAAATTATTTGTCCAGGACTAGATAAAAGACCTGCAAAAGATTTACCTAAGATTAGAAAAAGGACCTACAAAGGCCCTTCAATGTAGAGCACATACACATGTACATGAATGGAAAAAGGAGATATAAAGGACCTATACATGATTAGAAAAAAGACTTGCAAAGGATCTAAAACATGTATAAAAAAACCTATATATGACAGAAAAAAAATAGTGATTGAAGATTTTTAAAGCCCTTGTGAAGGCTAAACACAATCCCAACAAAAGAGTTTATAAAATACACTAAACTTATATGTTAGATGAACTATATAGAACAACTTGCACAGACGAAGCACTTCCAAAAGACCTTCAAAAATCTTGAAAGGAAGAATTAACCATGGCAATTCAACCTTATCTTGCCATTTTGCTATGAAATTATGGATCACAAAGTTTTTCAACCTAGGGCATAGGTAATCCAGAAACTTTGGGGTTCCATTATCCATATATTGGAGTTGAGTGACTTTGTGAGCATCCCCATTATCCTTTTGTCCAACAACTACTTTTACATATCTTCGCCATTGCATTGTTCAGGTACTTTGAACTTGTTTGATAGGGTGAATCTTCAAGGTTTTGATTCCACACAAATTGCATTCACCCATTAAACTATCACGCCTATGCCAATCATCCCCCTCTGGTTTGGGACATAGAATTGAGTTCCATAATGTAGTCAATCCTAGAAAAGATAGTTGATAGGCACAAGACTCTCCAATTTCTACACCTATTGGGCAACAAATACCCTCACACCAACAATTCCAATTTGCATGCATGCTTCCATTTTTGGAAAGCATGTTGTTGAGAGTAATTTTTGAGCTCCACAATCTCAGTGTGGTATTTTCAACAACATGTGCTCGACTCCTTTTGGCGCTTCACAAACCAAGGCTTCAAATTGGAAAATGTTGTGACTTGAACCATGACATCAAGATGTTTTTCCTTGAACACAGTGAAAAACTCTAGCTACAACACAAAAATTAAAAAAATTAAAATCAAGTAAGTGCATGGGGTCAAGTTTGTGGTTAGTCCTAAAACTCACAAGTAGATTAATTCACTAGTAAAACCCTAAACGAAAGCAAATGAAAGGTTTTTTTCCATTCATCCCATCAAAACATTAGAGCCCACTTTGTAGCATTCTAATCAATAATTAAAATTATAGTTGGAATCATAAGTCACTCACTTGGGAAACTTATAAGAGATGAATGGGGGTGTTATATGATTTGCTTGGTCCCAACCCTCTTCTTGCAAATCTTTCTATGGTTAGGAGACATAGTTATTTCATGGGTCCACTAATCCACAATAAATTATAATTTACTGTGATAAATAGGTTTATTATTATTATGTTGTTTTAAATACCCTATGTTATTTTATGATATACCCTATATTATTTTAGGCTACCTTAGTTATTTTAACTTATACTTTAAGTTATTATAAGTTATTATATCCTAAATATAACAATTTAAAATAATCCATAATAGCATATGAATATTTTTATAAAATAACTTACAATAAAATAACTACTAATAACTTATGATAATATAGCCTAAAATATTCAACAATAGCCATTAATAACCTATTATAATTTAACTTAAAATAACCACCAATAAAATAGCTATTAATAACCATTAATAGAATAACCACCAATACAATAGCTACCAATAGTCATTAATAGAATAACCATTAATAACCACCAATAGAAGAGTAACCAATAACCATTAATATAATAGCCACAAATGACCTATGGTAATATAGCCTAGAATAACCAATAATAACATAAGATGAAATAGCTTTCAATAGCAAAAATTAACCAACAATAGTTTTACATAATAAAAAATAACCTAAAATGAAATAGCTTAAAATAGCCAAAAATAACTTCTAATAGCCACAAATAACCTAAAATAAAATAGCCTACAATAGCCAAAAATAATTTATAATAGTAAAAAAATCTAAAAAAACCAAAAATAACATAAAATAGCCAAAAGTAACTTAGAATAACCAAAAGTAACCTAGGGTGAAATAATTAAAATTAGCCCAAAAATTTAAAAATAGACATGAATAGCTATAAATAATGTAGGGTGAAATAATTTAGAACAATGAGAAGTAACTTTATAATAGTTGAAAGTAGCCTAACATAGGTAATATTCTTATAATAAAAAAAATCTTATCCATTTATTAAACTTTTTTTTTTCAAAAAAATGGTCATTGAAATGTTATTGAATAGTGATATTCACAAAAAAAAATTGTTTGAATGATTGTACACTTTCAAAAGGATTTAGGGGTAATTATGTGCACTATTGAAAAAAAAATTAAATTCAAATTTAATCATTTCATTTAAACAAAATCTTAATAAGATATGAATTTTCAAAGTTTATGTTTTTGTAATGTTTAAAATGAAATATTTGATAAATAAAATATAATGTAACACAGTATGACAAGTGTGTTGGTTTGATGGTACAAGTGTTCACCTCCATCTTAGAGGTTAAAAGATCAAACCTCACAAATGGTGTGTTTGTGCTCAATAATGGTAAGTTGACCAAATATTCTCTTATGTAGTTCCCTAAAGTAAGTACGTATTTAGCTTGATTACATGGCCTATGTACTTAGGCTAAATTTTTATCCTAACATAGGTTGTGACATGTGTCAATAATTCATAGGCTAAAAAATCATGAAATTATCAATAATATTAAATATTGCATTAAATATTAAATAATTTAAATTTAATTGATTTCCATGTTGCCTAGTTAATTAATTATCAAATGAAATGGCTTGGCAAATTTGTATTTCACTTGGAAATAACCTTGTTTCATTAGGCATTAACGAACCAATTCACTATTCATAGCAACCGTTCCTTATTCACTAAGGGGTTGACCAATTTCGCCATGGTAAAAATGTCCAAATTCACTCAAAATCTACTGAAAGTTAGAATGAACTAGGACGCATTTTAGTGTAGTGAAAATCCCTAATAATTCATTGGTAGCATAATGATTGCTTGAACATCCATTGGTTAAATGAATAGATACATTAGATTTTATATTTTGAATAATCAAGTGACTATTTTTTGTCTCCCCAATTTGGATAGATAGGTGGGTGGCATTGGCTTCACTGACTTATGTTAAAACATCCTTTCAAGGACCTTATGTTGGAAGGCTAGATCATGACTAAATAACATATGAATAAGTTGTAAAGCATAACCTTTAGACACCATTGAAATTGACCGCATTCCCCCTTAACAATAATAGCAAAGTTGCATTCTAGAGTATTTGTTGACCCATTAGATAAGGACCTTCATCCATGTTTTTTACTTTGACTTGTTTCATTTGTTGCAACATAAATATTACTATAAGCAATCATAGATTAAAATTATATGCACAATGGACCCCAATAACACAAGTGTAATAGATATAAACATAGGTCCAATATATAATATCTAATGTACAAAAAACATATAAAGGATTAAAAAAGGACCAACAATATCCCAATAAAATGACCATCACAATGGATATGAAAAGGACCTATAACAATTGATGTAAAAAACATGCGGGTTTAGTCTTTTCATACTATACTTTAAAAGTGTGCAAGGACTATAGACAAGATCTAATTGGAGAGGACCATCAAAAGACCCTTTTTAGTAATTACAAAAGAATTGTACAATTGGTTTAGAAAATTCTACAATATGTATGATAAGGACCTACAACAATTGTTCACCTATAAAGCACATATGTAGGCTCACATGTAGGGCCTATAGAAGACCTTACAAAATAATTAGAGGGGGTTTTCAAAGGACCATTAAAATAGTAAGAAAAGACCAACATAACATTTACAAAGTACCTTGGAAGATCCAATTCAATTCTTTATTATAAAGGACTAATAAGGTCTATTCAAACCAACTTGCAACATAGATGAAGAGAATCTACAACAATGTATGATTTGAAAAACACACACAAAGGACCTTCAAAACCATTTTTTGCTCAAACCTTGTTCATTTATTACAGCCAATTGTGCTCGTGATGCCCTTTTATAATTCCGCATTTTTTCCCTCTTTAGTTGTTTTGCTTGAATTTCAACATCTATTGGACCTAAATTTGGTCCATCCATATGTGGAGTGATTAGACTTCCTTCCAAATCTAGAGCTTTAGGCCCATTGTTCAAATCCATGAATGTGACATTCATAGCCTCACCATCAATGTCCTACCAAGCCCTTTTGCAAATATCCTTTTTATATCCATGTTACAAATATGACTTGCACTTAAGCACATGCCACAACTTTTCTAGTAGCAAGACATGCCTAATTTAGAAATGATAGGTTAAAGAACCACATCTATGGAACATTCTTTTGGATGGAATCAAAATATGCTACAACAATCTCTATGAAAAATCTAATGATCCAAGGTGTTGGTTTAACTTGTAGGAGACACACAAAATATCAAAAAAGGAGTTCGGACTACTAATGATATGACATGGTAAAGAAGCCCAATGTTAAGAAAAGGATCTTGAATGTTGGGTGGACTTTAGGAAGCACAACTTGTACTAGAAAAGAAAGAGACTACCAATATAGTGACATTAGGTGATGCAAAAAGAACCACAATGCTAAGCAAAGGACCTTGGGTGTTAGATACATTTCTAGGAAACACAATCAATACTAGAAAAAAGGAGTGAAGATTATTGATGGAATGACATTAGGTGGTGGATAAGAAGCCATAATGTTAAGCAAAGGACCTTGGGTGTTGGATAAAGTTGTAGGAAGCATAATTAATGTTGAAAAAAAAGTGAAGATTACTAATGGAATGACATTAGGTGGTGGAAAAAAAACCACAATGCTAATCAAAGGACCTTGGGTGTTGGGTTTATTATAAGAAGCGCAATCAATGTTGGAAAGAGGAATGAAAATTACTAATGGAATGACATTGGGTGGTGAAATAAAAACCACAATGCTAAGAAAAGGACCTCTAGGTGCTAGGTCTACTATAAGAAGCACAATCAATATTGGAAAAAAAAATGAAAATTATTAATGGAATGACATTGGGTGGTGAAAGTAAACCCATAATTTTACAAAAAGGACATGGGTGCTGGGTCTATTCTATGAAGCACAATCAATATTGGAAAAAAAAGTGAATACTACTAATGGAATGACATTGGGTGGTCCAAAAGAAACCACTATGCTAACAAAAGGACCTGGGTGCTTGGTCTATTTTAGAAAGCTTCTAAAAATATGACATTGGGTGCTAGGTAGACTTCTAAGAAGCAAAATGACTTCTAAGTAAATAGTAGAAGGTGCTCATGGAGTGACATTAGTTCTTTTGATAAGAAGCCAAGGTGTTGCTAGTTGAGGACTATGTGTCCAAGAAGTGGTCAATACTAGGCGTAGTCATAACACTTGAAATAAAGAGACATGTGGAGTATTGATTGAGCATACCAAACCATGGTTAATTGAAATTTGTGGCATGTGGAACATGAAGTTGACATGGCCATGAAAATAATGAATTGCCTCCATCTTCAAAATGTTTATCAACACCACTTGCACTTGCAAAAATAGCAAACCATTATGGAAAAAATCAAAATCACCTTAATTAAGATTCCAAATCTCAACTTCTCTTTGCAAACTAAGTATGTACAAAATCAAAGAAAATTAAACACTTAAATTGTTTGGTTACTAAATTAGAAAAAAACCACCTCATGAAAATTGAAGTTAAGAATTGCATATGGCATTGACAAATTTGTGGGCTTCTAATTACAAACATGCATCAATGTTTGTAATGCAACATATTCAATGTTGAAGCACTCCGTGAAATGGCATCAAAATTCATGAATTAACCAATTCAAGATTTCTAAAAAGAAATTATAACCAGCTGTAAACAAAAATGGTTACATCTCCACAATCCCAACTTATGATAAACAAATGAAAAGCTTCAATCCATAAGTTCTAGATGCATTCAACACACACCAATTCCTTAAATCAATTTATAAAGTATTATTCATTTTTCATGAGATCATTGTTTTGTTGCATGCAAACATGGTTTCAACATACTTGACCTGTAATGAAATCCTACTACAATACTTGACAAAATTTGTTGTGGAAATTTTTGAGTCATGAGAGTTAAAGTACTTAACAAATACAATTTTCTATGAAAATTTGACCCTAATTGCAACCAACCACTACTAGTTCATGTGGAAGAAGACTCCTTTAAAAGGTGACAGTAAGCACTTGTACCAAGTTTGCTTGACATAATGGCATCCACCATGTGCTAAGCCTCTTGCTTGGACTTCTAAATTTGTCATTGGTGCATCATGCTAATATAGAATTTTGGATTGGGGTTTTTTGCAAATTGATCACACCTAGTCAAAACATAATAAAAAACACTTAAATAATCATATGATAATCATTTTTAGACAAATGATTTTTTACAAATTTATAAGGTTTGGTGGATTATCTAATTATTAATTAAATCATGTAAAAACATTGATTAAATTATCATGCTTACTTTGTTACATTAAAATTAAAAAAATTGCTTTAAACAACATGTATATTGCACCACATTTACATGTGACAAAGGATTCATGAACTTCAAGTAGACTCTGAATTTTGAAAAATATCAAGTTGTATATTTATTGGCTTTTGATTGATCTTTAAATGTTCTTTATAGTCCCCAATAAGTACAAAAAAATTGGTGATTAAATCATTTGTAATTTGAAAATTAAATAACCCTTTGTGAATGTATAATTATTTGACGTTGCACCTATTCAACTTTGCAAGTCCTAAATTCAATTTGAAACTCAATATTAGAACATGTACTAATTGAATTTAGAATTCCCAACATCCATATTTTTCAATAAACACAACATCCCATGATTTACTTATCATTAAAATGGCACTACACATCCATATGTAATAATCATTACAAAAATTTGACATGATTTGACATGGTTTTTGGCCCATTTCTTTACAATTTGACCCAAATGGGGATACTTTTAGTTTACCTTAAAAATTTAGTTATTTTATTACTTTTGAGGATATAAATATCATTATAGTTTTGAAGTGTGACCATAATAGAAAGTAGAAAATCTATTTATTAAAGCCTTCTTACCACATACTTTAAAAAGTCCTTCACTACATAAAATAGAGTTTGAACCTACTTGCATTTTAAGCAAATAAATAAAAAACTAATTGGAACAATTTTAAAGCTGAAAATCAATGCACAACAAGGAATAACTATGTTTATATATTTATTTTAATATAAAAATTCAACTTAAACCAAAATTTTCATGGGTTTTATTGTTATTTTATGTGTACTTTTATCCAACCTTGATAAGGTAAAAAGTATGTACAATTTACCATGCGTACACCTTTATGCATATAAGTTTCTTCATCATTAGCTTGTCCATTATGTAAATCATGAAGAAATTTTCTATTTAATTCATGTCAATGACACTGCAAGGCTTTTAGAAATCCAAAACTCAAACAATCTTATAAATATAACATGGAATTTTCTCAAATTGTAGTCAACATTTCCAAAAACATTGGTAGATATGTTATTGCATTAAATAAACAATCACCTACATCCTAAAGCAAATTGATAATACATTGCAAACCCATTTTTGATAATTTGATATGGATTTAAAAACTTTATGAAGCTTTTAAAATATATTATTGTTAATTTAAAAGAAAATATATATTTGAATTCACAAAAAAGGTAGTTTATAAAATTATAAAATTTACAAATATATTTGTTGATTTTCATAATATATATTTATTAATTGGATTTGTTTTATGCTTTCAGTTTTAATCTTTACTTTATACACTAAAAAATTAGATTAAGGTTGAATAGTTTTAGGTTTCAAAAAAAATAATTAATTAAAAAAATATGCTTAAGGTTTAGTTTTTAATAATATGGTTATAATTTAATATTCAAAAATATGTTTCGGACTTTCACGCTTTAGTTTTTACGCTTTAAGGTTTTTTTATATTGGAATTCTAAATATTTAGGCTTCAGGTTGTATGGTATTATTAATACATTTTAGAGTTTCAAGTTTTACATTAAATTCATTTTGAGGTTTTGTCAAATTAGGACCCTATTTTTGTGGTGGTGGTTTATTTAGCATTTGAGAATGTATTTAGGATTTTTCCTACAAAATGGTTCAAACAACTAAATATAACATAATTAAAACAATTCAATGATCATATAAATATCTATACAAAATATCACTTGGTGTTCTTTTCCACCTTTGTATTTGACTACATAGTTAATGCATGAGGTTTATTTTTTGTTGCCACCATGCATTTGCAAACATAACAATAGTAACTAAAGTCATGGTTGGTTAAAGAAGTAAGATGGCAGCATGTCCATACATTTTCAAAATAAGAAATTATGTTCGAAATATGTAGCTTTCCAATAACTTACAATAACATAACATAACACAATAACATAACACAATTTCCATCATACAAAAACTAGCCATCAAAACAAACTTCAATCAAATTATCCAACAAAATTATCAATTTTTATAACTCTTATTACACACATTTTACCTTCTTTGGACATCACAAAAGAAACCTAGTGATAATTAAACTCACAAAATTAGAACTAGAAAACCTACAAACAAATGTATTATTCACATTAGAAAAAAAACCCCATTTCTAAACCAAAAAACTCTTGACTAGATGTTGTTTCCAACTAGATTCCAACCACAATTTTTTTTTTAAAAAAATCAAAAAACCAAAACTTTTAAATAAGTTGAGGCGCCAACAAAATTGGTCACTAGTTGAAGTTGGTCCTCAAATGGGGCGACCACCTTTGGCAACAATTTACATTGACAACTTTCGTACTTGACTTTTAATTGAAAGGCTAACTAAAATTATGACATCATCAAGCATCATTCTACCCTTGGGTGATGTTGCATCATTTGAAGTCGGGCCTTCAACTATTTTGGTAATTTGGTTTTTGGCCAAATGATAATTTACATCAATGGATGAATGGATCAAATGAAAAATATGAAAAGGTACTACAATATTTTAAAACCCTCAAAAGAGTATAAAACCTAGGTTAGATAACATACCTAATTTAAGTTAATACATAATATGTGCGCACATGTGCGCGCATGTGTGTTATTATATATCACCTAATTAATATAACATAGGTATATATTACTATTAAGTATAAATTATAAGATATTATCAATATTAATAATATTATCAACCATTATTCAGTAATAAAATTCTATTTTATAGTTAAAATTATTTAATATAACTAATATTCAATTCTAAATATTATTTATACTAGAATTAATGTACATTATTATTATAAATTATTCTATGTATTATATATTGAATATTAATGTATATAAATATTTATTATTAGTATTCACAATATTAACTATCATAATTACAATTATTGTTTGGCAATATATTGTAAAATGAATATTTATTTTATAAATATCATTATGTATTATACTATATTATACTACCATCAATCATATAATTAATTAAAAATTAAGTTATAGTTAACTATTTTATAATATTTCTATTTATTTAATTATTCGTCTAAATTTATTATTATTATTATTATTATTATTATAGATATTTGATAATATTTTTTTGTTTCTTAAATATTTGTATGTTTAATACTTTATATTGGTAATAAGTGGATTGAATTAATATATCATAGCTAATAGGTAGAGTAAACACACCTGTCACCAAATACCTACATACCTTTGAAGTTTTTTGTCCTTTTGGAAAGATTTTCATGACCATGGATGAGCCAAATGAAAATTAACAATATTTCATAAAACTCCAAAGACAAAGGAATAATTGTAACAAAAAAAAATGACATTCAATTAAATAGATAGAAATATATAACCTAAAGGATTACTATTACAATGCTCAAGTCAACAAGAAAAAGATTTACAACAAACACTTAAAGTCCCATGCTTATACTTAATATCAAAGGTAATGGATCCTAAAGTGTCTATAGTAACTTTTGTCACACAAAAGAATTAACTAACAACAAGGTTTTCTACAACATTTCCTAACATTTTTGTGCATTATTGATTTGCACATTAAATTATGTTTGTTGGAGATTTAGCTAGAGATCAAAACCCTTAATGTCCATTCCATCCATTTGAGTTGTTAAAATCCCACCCACATGTATGCAATGCACTTTTATATTTGGATCACTCTAAGACACCCATACACCAACCCCCTTTCATCTACATTGTCATTATATAATGTTTGGTTTCAATTTTAGGTTCAAGCAATAGGTTCATATAAAACCATTGTGACAATGGATAAAATCTTACACAAAACAAAGGGCATATAAACAATTTTCAAGGTAACACAAACCCAACTTCTATTCACATTTTTACTTCCTCTCTAGGATACCTGTAAAGGGGTGAAATTGTGGCCTTCAATCATTATCATCCTCCAAGAGGTAAAATTGAAGGAACAAGGTCAACACCTTACTACTAAAAAAAAACTACCCTCACTTGCTTACTTTACTACAACTACTCAAGTAATAAATAAGAAGTCACACAAAGAGCAAAAGAAGAAGGTAGGATTTGTTATTTAAGATCAAACCTATCGTCTTATCTACAAGCTATTCTAGAGGTGTTAAAGGAAGAAAATATAGAAAGGCAAGATTGGAAATGAACATATCTAGATAATAGCTACTCTTTAAGGCTTTGCAGTACCTTCAATGCCCCTAGACGTTGCCCTAGTGGGTTTGAAGGCCTTTCATAACTATTATCCCACCTTAATAACACCTATAGACCCTTTGGTAACCATGCTTATTGTTTAGAGTACCTTGAAATGCATCCCCTATGTTACCTACTATTTGTAGCAAACTACATCCATTCATGGCCATTGCCTACCACTTGTAGTAATCCTTCTTAATCTGCAAACTACTACCTTCAAGTGTTCCCCCTCTTCCTACTATTGCATATTAGTTGTTACCTTCTTATGGCAACTAATAGCTTACTACTTTAGAAGCTACCACTTAGTATGCCCTCTTGTTTTTTGTTATAGAAGAAATGCAAAACTACCATGGAAAGGGGCAACAACACCTTGTATAATTTTAAACTACACTACTTTTCACATCTCTTAATAAAGTAAATGCAAACAAATAAAAATTCCTCAACCATTTTCCATTAAAATCACACACAAATACAAATACATTTCCTCATTACTCTATCCTCCCTAATGTTATAACACACCCTTGTCCAAGAAAGTTTTCCATTCCAACAACCCACTACAAAAGTCTTGAAATCCATAGAAATCTTCCAAAACCTCCTTTAATCTCCTCCACAAAACCATCCAAGGCCCACATCGACCCCATGAAAATAAGGCCTTTATTTTAATCCCTTTCTAAAAATCTCCTAGATGATTGGGTAGATTACCCCCAACCACTCACTAACATGAACTACTTAATCCCATTAGTTTTACACCTTTGGTTATTAAATAGTCTAAAGATTTCTACCCTTTAACAATACCTTTGATGGGTTTCTCATGCTTAGCACCCCACTCAATTTTCCAAGTCAAATTGATTACATCCTTTGCATACAATCCAAATTAATGTAGGACTATAGGATTTCCAATATGCACTTTCGCCTATAACTCAAACCACCTTGACATTTTATCATCATGTTTCGAAACCAATCCTCCATACAAAACCACAATTACATATGCCATTCTTGACTTAGTAGTTGTTGGCATAATGGAATAAATTCAACAACTACCAAGATAAACAACGTATAACAAGTTCTCTACAAATCTCTATTATAATCTTGGTAGATGTACTTGGTTGTTAATTTCATTTGGCACCTGCCCTATATTCTCCATTACCATGTCCAAATTTAGTGACTCCACCAATGCTACTCCAATCTCCTCCATTAGTATATCATAAGTTCTACATTATACACAAATAACAAACTATACTACACTCCTTCAGGTGCCCTCTTGAAGTCAATACAACAATGGCCAAAACGAAAAGAAAAAGACAATTGGTGGAAAGTTGTCCATTGTAACTATAGAAAGTTGATAATGACAAAATTTAAAACCCTAAAATCTTGTGTGTCCACATTAATTCATCCAGCTTCTCCTCATTTCAATTCACACAACAATAAAAAAACAAGAAAAAAATGAGTTTATTCAAGGAGAAAAAAACATTTAGACCCCTTCCTTTCAAATTTCATATCTTCTTCATTTTTTTGTTTGTTTTGAATAGTTTAAAAAGCTATGAGAATGCAATCTAAAGCTTTACAAAACCTTTTTGAAGTGCAAAAACAATAAAACATCCAATAATCTTAAGCTCCAAAATGCAAATTATTAATATGTGCCAACCCACAAGCCCATGACCCCCTTCACTTGCAAAGGCCGTATCTTGTTCATTCCATCATCAATTTGAGATTTGTTTTGCTTTGAATGTGTTAAGTGAATGGCTATAAAATTGTTTAGAGCTCCAAAAGCAATAGAACAATGTACTAAGATTTATAGGTCTTTGTCCTTATCAACATGTCTATCCTAGTAGTTGTAACTAGATTACAACCAAGTTACAACTAAGATCAATATGCAACTAAAATGTTTGTCCCATATTTTTTGTCACATGTTTCAAGTTTGCAAACTATATAGCTAAATGTACAAATTATTTTAAAAAAACAAGTGGTACTTGGAATGAGCCAATTAAAGTGGTTCGACCTTTAAAATAAAATAAATAATAAAATAAAATAATCTCAAACTAGCTTATTTGGTAAATAGGTTTTGATGGGTAGGTAGTTTAACTACCTAGGCCTATTTACATAAATATTTGAGCTTAATCAAATAGGTAGGTAAGTAGGTAGGTGTTTAGCCTTAGTTAGATATAAAATGTATGTCCATGTGTCAAAATCTTATTGGATGCAAGATGGATGATCTAGATTAATGTCATTTACTAACAATATTTAATATTAAAATAATTGATCACTACCACATGCCACTATCTCCTTAATCCAAATGTCAAACTATCTTCCTTCCTCAAATCGAGCAATCCATATAAATTTAATCTCTATTTTAATATTGAGTATTGAAGTACAAAATTGATGATGTCATGAAATATTAGTGGATGAATTTCATCTAGCCTATTGCTGAAATTGGAGTTTCACATGTAGTAGTTAATGTCATTCACAACTAAAATGGTTTGATGTGGTGCTAACACATGGTTGATGTTTTCAACTAGAATGTCACTTTCAACTTGTACTTGGCGACTACCATGGTTTTTAATTACAAATAATAAATTTTAATTGTAAATAAAATCTTCCAACCAAATTTGTTGTTTTCAACTAGAAATTGTAGTTGAAAAGGAGTTGGAAATGCAATTGGAAAAGGGGGGTTTTCCTTCTAGAGTCAAAAATTGTGAGAGAAAACAACAAATTCATCATAATAGGTCTTATAAAAAAAACACTTTTACCTCAAAATTAATGCATGTTAAAATCTTGCATGTACTTCAACCAATCTATCTACTTCTCAACCATTGACATCACAAATTTTGAAACATAGTTTGTCAATAGCCTATTATATCCCATAAAAAACATTGCTAAAGTTCTTTATGAAGAAAATTGATGGTCTGCCAATGTTGTATAACTCAACAAGCTGCATGTATTGAAAGTAAAATTTAGGGGAAAAAAAGACTGCATGAAACTCCTCATTATCATCCCCATCAAACACATTAAGGATAAATGATTTGTTAGATTTGCCACAAATACCAATCACCACCATTTCAATGGTGCTAAGCTCCTCAAAGTCCTCCTTATGAATAAGACTTTTAAACCATGTGTGTTGGTATAAATTTGAAAATTGCAAAGGTAGGGTCAATGTACTCAATCAATGGTTGTCATTGGGCCAACCTTCAAGACAAACATCTTGTCTCCCCTCTCAAATTTGTTATAGACCTAAAATTTGTTGACCCTCACATGCGTGACCATTTTCAAACAAGGAGAAAAGCTAGTCACAAAAGTAATGTTGATAATTAAAATAATTGTCAAAAACCCATGGCTATTAGTGAAGTCACAATGGATATATTTATATGCATTGCTAACCACATCATAGGAACCATATTGGTTGAAAATTCAACCCTCAAATGAAGCACCCAACATCCTTTGTTGGACATCTAAAATTGACACAATGTGTGGAGGTGAAAGCCTCTTTTTACTTGAATTAATAACAAAATCCTTGTTAGGACTAAAGACCAACTCCATTATTACACCCAAAAAGAAAAAATCCAATATAAAAAATAGAAGGAAAAATATGAAAAATGTACACAAATCCAACAAAAACAATACTTGGTCTACAAACAATGACAATTTGTTTTTTATAAACTAGGTAAGGTAACAAGTTGTTGCAATGTTCATCAAAAGATTATGGTGCATACAAAAAGACCTCCAAATTTCAATAGTCAATGTACAAGTTTTATATTCTCATGATTCAACAACACACAAAGAGACTTCAAAATTCACCAATGAACCTATTTAGTATAGTTCCATCATAATATCTTGTTGTACATAGTAACACCTCAAACAATCACACTTAAATTTTAATCTCTTCCAAGAAATAGTGCCCAAAAAAAACTTGGAAACACAATACAAAATGTTAGGCAAAAGACAAAATCAAGTAAAATTCAAACCCTTCATACTAGCTAACTAGGTCACAATAGGAACACACAAAGTCTATATTAGGGTTTATAATACCAAGTAACATATAGTTCTAATTATCTTTTAATATTACAATTGATACATGCCACAAAAAAAAATGGAATGAAAGTTAAGACACATTAAAGGAAAGACCCCATAAATTAATGCATAGAAACAACACAATAACTTGACACAACCATATAGACCACACACTCACAAGCATTGCATAGAACCCTAGGTAAGTTGAGGTGGTCAAGTCCTTGGTTAGGGGTGGCCTTTTTTGCATTTTGTGGAAATTTTCAAACACTTTAAACCTTGACCTTTCAAGATTTTAATAATAAATGTTTGGAAAGTCTTTGGGTTTTTTGGGTATGCTAAATTTCAACAATGTAAGATAGCCAACAACTAGGAGGGGATAGATGTTCAAGGGACAATCTAATTAAAACACATTATTTCACACACCATCTAGTAGTGATATTCACAAACCTTTGAGTGACCCACCTTCAACCATGCATAAGCAAAAAGGGTTGTAAAAATGTTTGGCATTTAAAACATTCATTAATGTTATCCCAAAAGTGTCAAACGCTTGAAGACAATGACCTTAAATGAATTACCACATGATGATTTTAGGAAATTATCATCAGTTTTTTCGAAGAGGACACAATGGCATACTTCAATAGTGATTTTGTGAATAAACAAGGATCTAGCCTAAAAAAGTACAAACAAATCATGGAGAATAAGTTTTTGACAAATTATATGATTCCCTATAATATATTGAACTTCAAAATTTTGAAGGGTTTTTGGAATGGTTTCAATGCAAAATTTCAAATGTAGCCACAAACTTATGGCAATGGTGTATAGTCCGTTATCCACAAAAGGACAAGACACATTGGACCACAGAAATGGCAAACTTGTGGGACAAAATTTCATGGTGGGCCAAATTCACAAAGAATTTTTCAAAAAAAAGGGGAAACTAACACCATGGATGGAAAAAGGTGCTTAAAACCTTCTCATCCATATTGAAAGTTGTGACATCTTATGGATTCCAAGCATGACAAATGTGCTCCCATTATTGAGTGGAAACAATCAAAGTGGTTATGGTGTGGTGTGTAAGGTGCAAATTGAAAGGTTCAATTGCATCCCAAACACCATTGAGTTGGTGGGGAAAACACCAAAGACGAATAATAAGCCAAAAACATGGAAGCAACATTTAGTGGAAGTTTTGGCCTACCCATGCAAATATTCAAGTGTCATCAAATTCCTCAACATCCACTTAGAGACCATGGAGGCTTACACATTATGATGGAACGATTTAACTCTTTGAGAAATATTGGATTACAACACAAAATACTCTCCCATTATGGATAACTAACCTTATTGTGGCAAAGGGTTTTGGATAAGAAAAGGCAAACATGACTTATTGCCTTTAGATGAAATCATGTGAAGTTGGCATGGGCATTCATAAACATTATGGAATTTTGCACAACAACTTGTCCCAAGACAACATTATGTTGCATTTTTCGCTAGACAAATCAAATGTTGTGTACATTAGCATTTGTAATTAGGGTGAAGTTAAAACCTTGTAATGGGTGACATCATCATTGTATGGGTTTGCAAAGGAGTAAAATGCCACCAACACAAGGAAAGTGCATTGGTGGGTGGCACTAACATATTGGTGTTGGAACATCCGTTCAAAAGTCTTCACATGCATTTGTTATTAAGAGTTGTCTTTGTTTAGGAGATCATCCATACTCCTAGCTACATGTGATGATCCCCTTGCTTGATGGCATATCAATGAAGGACAATTTCCAAATGTTTCATTCATGGTGAAACAAATCCTTAGCATTTTCAAATCACAAATTGAAACAAAAAAAATGTTTAACTTTATTGGGGTGCTAACATTTTTACAACGTTATCGCTTTCAAACAGAAAACCTTGGCCACTATGGTGAAAAATTGTCCTATTCATCCACACTTTAATTGTAAGGAAAAAGTGGATTATATGGAATATGTGAAAGCAAAAGCATCTTTGGCAGATGATAACTATGACTTGATTGAAAAAGTGGAATATTTTGAGGAATTACATTTAGATGTTGATTAGTGTTGATGGTTTGGTTTTGTATGTGGGATTGGGTGGTTTTATGTGGGTTGTGGTTGAGGCATGGTTTGGTGTTATATGTGGAGTTGGGTGGTTTTGTGTGAACCCACCAGTCCAATTCCTAACCAACAAAAGGATTTTTTTTAAAAATGAATGTGTAACCAACTGGTGTAGTAAATTGATTTTATATTTTCAATACATATATTTCCTAATTATAAAAAAGAATATGCTTAATTGGTATCCAGAGGATATGTCTAGAGTTGATAATTGGACAACATTGGTCCAAACTCAGTTTTGCACATTTTAAGGCCTGAACTTCATCCAAATTACTAAGAATAAGACATTATACTGTTGCCAATAAAGATGCTTTCACTCCCCATAATTACTTCCCTTGACATTTATAACACGCTGTTATGATCCATTAAATCCCAAAGGCTTTTCAAGTTGATTTCCATCTCAAAGACAAACCTTATGGGTTTAGAAAATGGTTTCATCTGCTATTTTCATTTCTGCAACAGTGTCCACAACACAGGGACTTTGTTTTCGTGACTTCAATGTTCTTGGCAACTCCCACATGAATATGAAGAAGATACAAAGGTCAATAGAAAGCACCCATTTTGAATGGATGGTATGTGTTTCCATCCAGAAGTCTGGAACCCATCTTGAGTATTTGTCTTCAATTTGTGATCAGACAACTTCTCCTGATTCAGCAAGAAGGGAAAAAGCACTACCACCTATCACTTGAAACATCATTTGCTTGCCCTCCACCCCTCCCTGGCTCCTTCAAATATATGATTCTCACGCTTCACATGAAGCTGTAGCTAAAAAAACTATCGCAAAACATCAAATCTAATGGATAGACTAGCTACTGGGTGCAACATGAAAGTAGAATACTACATGAATTGTAGAAATTCTTGGTTGCACAAAATTGCATTGTGGAGGAGTCTATCTGCACAAGACTACTTTTATAACACACAAATTATTGGACATCAATTTTCAGATGACAGTAATGTACAGTAGGTTTGAGCTTTGAACTTGTGTTGTTGGGGACTACTTACTCAGGTACCAACTTCACTTTAGATAATCTCTTGCGCATGAGATAGCGGCGGCGTTGAAAGGTTAAAACAGACAGCAAACTGTCAGTTGCTACCACTTGGTAGCCTGCCTCCTTGTACATGTTCAGAGGAGCAGTGTCCACAATCCGGCAATGCAGATACATGTCTTGGTATCCCTTGGTCATTGCAAGATCCTCTGCTGCCTTCAACATCTGTCGGCCTAAACCCCTCCTGCAAAACACCTCAAGAAACATCCAAAGATCAAATACCACCCCCAACCCTTTTCTGATAGAGTAGAGGAGAAGATGAAGAGAAAGAGAGATGAGAGAGGGGAATGGGAGGGGAAGAGAGAGAGAGAAGCCTCATTCAAGTGATTGAAATTTTGCACTCAGAAAATAAACTGAAAAGTTATGTACCAACCTGCGGTAGTCTCTACTAACAGCCATGTTGCAGATGTAAGGAGCATTGGGAGGTGGCGGTGGGTTTGGGAGATAGGGATGTCCAGTTACACAGAATGAAAGCTCCACTGTTCCAGCTACAATCCAATTTCCTGACCATCTGTCATCCATCAGACCCATTGAAGGGTTATCCTCTGCAGGTGCATATAAGCCAACAAGTGTCACTGCCTGAGGAAGAGCTGCACGCCGCTCCCTGACATACTGTTTCACTGTGAGTGAAAGAAGAGGACGATAAGTGAGCAAACCCCCCATCAGCTCAGCAAATGAATCCACCAAAAGCTCTTCTGTGGCTTTCATGTGTTCTTTACGCAAGGCCTGAATCACTAATACCCCTTTTTTGCTCTCATGCCTGCAAATCCACAACCCAAGAATTTCATCTCCCTGGAAGAAGCTCAACTATATAGGGCATTGCACATTGAATCACAGAAGCTGGGGGTTACAAATTGATGACACCTGAGAACCCTTTCGTTCCTGATTCAAAAAAACATGAAGTACCAACAAAATTGCATGCCTTCACTGGGATATCAGCAGAACCTACGGTCAGGATGATCATCCCCACCTCCTCTTACAAAGAGACTCACAAGACAGTCATGGCATCAACCACTTCATGTGTCAGATTGCAAAGACGCAAGAAATTCATAGGATCAAACCCTCTCTTCATGTGACAGATTGTGAAGACATAAGATAGTCATGGCATCAAATTTCTGAGCTTAGTTATATTCGAAGACAAAACAGTTGTATTACAATGTAGGCAAAACAGATGGACTTGCCTGTACTCATATCTTTCCAAGAAATCAATCTTCTGTAATTCAGCAGGAGACCATCTGCCAGAAGCTTTATCAGGTTCACTGAGCAGATCTTCTGCCAGCCGTCTGCGCACCTGCAATTGCTCCGGAGCTGTCTCTTGTTCAGCCTTCTCTGTATCAGACAATAATGTGCAAGAGGAATTTGCATCACTTGCTGTTGCTGATCCTGCTCCTTCTTCAGCTGAAAACATTCTCCAATTCTGTGATTCACCTTCTGAAGAGCAGCTGTTCACCTTCTCATGGGATGAATCTTCTTCTTCTTCACTGCAGATGCTCCCATTCAAGTCTGAATAGTCTTCCCTGCCATCAATCCCTAAAGGATATTCTAAACTAGATGAAGATCCTCCTGTCAGGAGATTGCTATCATTAAGGTCAGAATCTAGCCTTGCCTGAACTTCTGCAGTGGATTTTCTGCGTATTGATTCTTGTGAAGATGATCCCTCTTCCAAAGGTGCCTCTAGCCCCAGCTTCTCGGCACCAAAGACATAGCCACTCCTTCCCCTCCTCCTCCTCCTTGGTTTCAGCCCACCTCCTGTAACGGCTTCAAGTCCCTTGTGGCTTGAAACCCAATGAGGATTAGGTCTTGTGGGATGTAGCAGGAGATGCTGCTGCTGGTGGTAAGGAGGAGTATAGCAGCTCCAAAATCTGCATCGTGCGGCTATGATGGCTCTTGGTCTGCACTGATGAACTCTTTGAGCACAGTTTTGTTGCAAATGGAATAGTGAAGGTGCGAGAGGGGAGGAAGTCCCCACCATGACCACCATGATTTCTCGCCCAGGAAACCCAAAAGAAGAAAACCCTGGGTTCACGAAGATAGTGAGAGCAGCAGCAGCAGCGCCTCCAAATGCAAGAATCCAGTGAGAAAACGAAACTGCAGAAGCATACTGACTCCTACTCTCTATAACAAAGCCATAGATGCTGCTTGCTGCAAACAATCCTCCAAGAGAAAAAGTGTACGCACTCTGTCTGAGAAACCCAACAATCTGTCCGGGAACCCAAGAATGGGTCAGCTCAACATGATGATGAACCAAGGCTGAAAACCCCAGACCTCAAAGCATCTGAGAGAGATAGATACAGGATGCCTGCACACAGATTCTTCAAATGGGTGAGAAGACTGCTGCCTGAAGATGGCGAATGCGTCGAGATTGGATCCAAATCTGTGACATCATCTCGTGGATGACAGAACAAACTATTGCACCAGCCAGCAGGAGCAAATCCAGAAAACGAACAAATCCCTTTTCCTCTTGAACCCCGAGCAACGAAACGGCGAAAAAGAAAATCGCAGAGAGAGAAATAGAGAGAGAGAGAGAAGAGAATGGGTCCCTACCCTTATCTGCCGCGTGTTGTTGGGCTCTATCCGTTTCCGAGGAAAGAAAGTTTGCTGCAGGAACTGGGTATGGTTCAAGAGCTTGGGATTTGCAAAGGATGAGAAGAGACATGGCTGCTGCATG
>Ga0116228_10000249_pt1 | contig 38718 bp, 35 predicted proteins | sample S1TSphfallax_2_FD_89694 | JGI IMG/M metagenome (GOLD analysis project Ga0116228, IMG submission 89694) | Host-associated microbial communities from peat moss isolated from Minnesota, USA - S1T2_Fc - Sphagnum fallax MG | ecosystem: Host-associated > Plants > Peat moss > Unclassified | place... | reverse complement strand
GCGGCCGATCGCGAGCAACGTCAACACGTTTCCGCGCATCAATTCGCAATCCGGCAAGACGCTATGGAGTAGGCGCGCCGCGTCCGCGCGCCGGCCGCGGCGCACGAGAATCTCGGCGAACCCTGCGCCGCACTCGATCTCGAGTTTGCGCGTACCGCTCGATTCGAAACGATCGAACCATTTCTCCATCATCGCGGTATCTCCGAGGTGTGCGGCGACGATCGTTCCCCACGCGCTCGCAAACGTGAAGTTCACGTGATTTTCGGATGTGGTCGGCACGGCTTCGACCGCGGCACGCGCGCGCTTGAGGTCGCCGCAGAGCAGATATGAATATGCGGAGAACGCGCGACCGCTCTCTTCGACGTAGCCGTTTTTCGACTCGCGCGCGATGGCGAGGGACCGCTCGACGTTGGCGAACGCTTCTTCATGAAGGCCGAAGAACGAGAAGCACATCGCACCGTTGGCGTGCGCCGCCGCAAGGCGACGGATCGGCCCGTTATGCGCGGTATCGACCCACGCTTGGTGTTCTCGCCTAAACGTGTCGATATCGCCGACGGTCATCGCGACCCAAGACGCGACGTTGTGGAAGCGCGTGACGAGATCGGGCGCGCCCGAGAAGCCGCTTACGTCGACCTGGCCGAGATGGTGCGCGGCCTGCGTCGGAAACCACAACGTCGCGGCCAGCCACGCGAGGCCGAGATGCACGCGGCTGCGCGCGAGCGCTTCGCCCGGTGGGAGCCGCCCGAGCATCGCCTCCAAAGGCGCGGTGGGCGCGGCCATACCCGCGGTGTACGCAAGCACCGCTGCGTGAACGCGGCAGGTCGCTTCGCGGTCGTAGTCGCCCGCGCTTCCGAAAACGTCGGCGGCTTCGCAATAGGTGGCGTGCGCGAGTTCGGTCCAGGTGAGCGCGAAGCGTTGCTCCGCCATTTTTACCAGAATGTTGCCGCGTGCGATGGATGCGGGGGGAGCGCTCTCGAGCGCGCGCTCGTAAAACGCGATCGCGTCCTCGTATGCGAAGACTTTGACGGCCGCATCGCCTGCGAGTTCGTTGTAGCGAGCCGAAGCTTCGCCCTCGCCCGCCGCCCACCAGTGATATGCGAGGCTTTCGATCGAGCGTTGCTCTTCGGGGGCGTGTTCGAGGGCGAGCGCGACCATGCGATGGAGCGGTCGAATTTCGGACGTCAGAAAGTCCCCGTACAGCGCTTCACGCGTGAGCCGGTGCCGGAAGCGAAAGACCTTCGGGCCGACCTCCTCGATGAGTTGGAAATCGCGTGCGCGGCGCAGCGTCGGTAAGAGTCCGGCGGGCTCGGTCGCGAGCGTCTCGGCCAACAGGTCGAGTCCGAACGTTCGCCCGATGACGGCGGACTGTGCGATGACGCGGCGCTCGTCCGGAGCGAACGGATTCAAACGCTCGAGGAGCGTCGCACGGATCGAGTGGGGCAAGTCTCGTTCGCGCGCGCTCTTACGGGTGGAATCTTGCTCGACCGCACTCTTGAGGAGCTCTTCCGTGAAGAACGGATTGCCCTCGCCGATGCGCGCGACGTTACGCCGCGTTTCCTCCGGAAGCTCGAAGCCGGAAAGCGCTCCATCGATAAATGCGCGCAGTTCGATTCCGCTCAGCGGCGATAGGTCGATGCGACCGGCGCGAGACGCGCGCGAGATCTTCGAAATTCCGTTTGCGGCCGGATGGCCTTCGTGAACGTCCTCCGACCGGAACGATGCGAGGACGAGGAGACGCATCGAGCCGACCTTTTGGCCGAGGTACGCGAGCAACTCGAGCGTGGCTGCGTCCGCCCAATGGAGATCCTCCACGACGAGAATCGTGGCCTTGCGCGCGGTCAGCGCCGCGAAGCGCGCCACGATCGCGTCCATCTGCTCGTGCTTCGATTCGACCGGCCCCCGGTCGATCGCGTCGGCATCCTCGCTCCCGAGTGCGTCGAGAATCGGGGCGTACGGTCGTCCGCCGAATTCCGAACAGTAGCCCTTGAGGATGCGCCAACGCGAATACGCGAGCGCGTCACAAAACTCGGCGATCAACCGCGACTTGCCGAGCCCGGCGTCCCCCGAAATGAGGACGATTCCGCCGTGCGACGATGCGGCAGCCAACCGGCGTTCCTGAAGGTACGCCAGTTCCTCGCGACGGCCGACGAACGGCCGACAAATCACCGGACGAACGATCATGAGTGGCGGAAGTTCTTCGGGGCTGTGGCCGGCTCCCCATAGCAGGCTTCCAAGGGGGCCGCGTTTTCGAGCCATAATCCAGCGGGATGGTTTCTCCAGCGATCGGTTACGCGCTCATCATGCGGCTCGAAATGCCCTCCACGGCGGGGGCGTTCGGCACCCTTGCGAACGCGATCGGGGACGCCGGCGGCATCATCGCCGCCGTCGACATGCGCTCGGTCGGCAAGAGCACGGTAACGCGGGACGTCACCGTTACGGTCGGCTCCGATGCCGTCGCGAACGCCGTTCGGGCGTCGATCGAGCGGCTCGAGGGCGTGCGGCTCGTGAGCGTCTCCGATTCCACGTTCGTGGCGCACCTCGGCGGGAAGATTTCGATCCAACCGAAGATCACGGTGAAGACACGCACGGATCTCTCGAAGGTCTACACGCCGGGCGTCGGCCGCGTCGCGCAAGCGATCGCCGCGGACCCTTCGAAGGCCTTCGCACTGACGATCAAGCGCAATAGCGTGGCCGTCGTTACCGACGGTACCGACGTTCTCCGGCTCGGCGACGTGGGTCCGCTTGCGGCGGCGCCGGTGATGGAGGGCAAATGTATGCTCCTCAAGCAGTTCGCCGATATCGACGCGTTTCCGATCTGCCTCGATACGAAAGACGTCGACGAGATCGTGGAAACGATCGTCCACATCGCGCCGATCTTCGGCGGCATCAATCTCGAAGACATCTCGGCACCGCGTTGCTTCGAGATCGAACGCAAACTGCGCGCGAGACTCGATATTCCGGTGATGCACGACGACCAACACGGCACCGCCGTCGTGATTCTCGCCGCGCTCATCAACGCGGCCAAGGTCGTCGGCAAGCGCATGGAAGATCTCACCGTCGTGGTCGCGGGCAGCGGCGCTGCCGGCACGGCGACGATGGAGATGCTGCTGGCCAAGGGCGTGCGCGACGTGATTCCCGTCGAGCGTTCGGGCGCACTCAATCGCGACGATCGGTACGACGACTCGCACTTCACGTGGCTCGCCGAGCATACGAATCGTGAGAATCGGCGCGGGTCGCTCGTCGAGGTGCTCAAAGGTGCCGATGCGTTCATCGGCGTGTCGGCGCCGAATATCTTACGCCCCGAAGATCTGCAGCGCATGGCGCGCGATCCGATCGTGTTCGCGATGGCGGCGCCGACGCCCGAAATCATGCCACATCTCGCCGCGCCGTACGTCGCGGTCATGGCGACGGGCCTCAGCCAGTTTCCGAATCAGGTCAGCAACCTGCTCGCGTTCCCAGGCATCTTCCGTGGCGCGCTCGATTGCCGCGCGTCGACGATCACCGAGGGTATGAAGCTCGCGGCCGCCGATGCGATCGCGGGCATCATCACCGACGACGAGCGTGGCCCGGAGTACGTGGTGCCGAGCGTGTTCGATACGCGCGTCGTCGACGCCGTGGCGCGTGCCGTGGCCGCCGCGGCCGCCGAGGACGGGGTCGCGCGGCGGCAGTTGTTGGTGGCCGAAGGGGAAGATCTCGCCGCGCCCGTCTAATACGAACAGTCCCCTATGACAGCCACGGATGCTCGCCCCAGAATTCTCATCATCGAAGACGATCCCGACATCGCCTCGTTCGAAGAAACGATGCTCGACCGGGCCGGCTATCAGACGCGCATCGCCGCGACCGGCCGCGAAGGGCTCGATCTCGTGAAGAGCTACGCGCCCGACGTCGTACTCCTCGACATCGGCCTGCCCGATATGTCGGGGCTCGACGTGTGTACGACCGTCGCGGAAACGGCCGACGCGTACATCCTGATGGTCAGCGGCCATTCGGGCGAGGACGTCAAATTGACCGGGCTCGGGCTCGGTGCTGACGATTTTATCAGCAAGCCGTTTTCGGGTAACGAACTCGTCGCGCGGATCGCGTCGTTTCTGCGTCGGCGCGAACGCGGACGGCAACGCGATCACGACGGCCGCTTGCAGGTGGGCGACGCGGCGCTCGTGCGCGACCTCCACACCCTCGAGAAAGAGGGGCGCTCGGTCTCGCTCACCGCACTCGAGTTTCGTTTACTTTGGTTCTTAACCGAAGCCGACGGCCGCTTGCTCACGCGCGCGCAGATTCTCGAGCGCGTGTGGAACGACGTCTCCGGGGTTCCGACGCGCGTCGTCGACGTGCACGTTGCTGCATTACGAAAAAAACTCACGGGCGTCGGCGCGTCGCTCCAAATCTCGTCGGTTCGCGGAATCGGATACCGACTCGACGCTTCCTCGTGACGGCGACTCCGGCACCTTCGGCTTCGCCTGACCCACAGGCGGAAGCGATCTTCGCACGCGCCCGCGCGGCGCTGCTCGCACGCGTGTATCCCTCGGAGATGACCTATCGCGTGCGCGTCAGCGGGTTGCAGGGCACGACCTGGGCGGTCCGCACGTACAAAACCTACGAGCGGTGGCCGTCGGGCCGCTTGCACGCGCCGACGATCAGCGATGAGGAGACGGAGGATCCCTCCAAACCGAAGGGGTCGAACATCGGCATCTTCGCTTTCAACGTCGGCGGAACGGGCGAGTCGCTCAAAGACGTGGTCGGAACGCCGCTGCTCGGCGTCACCTATGCCTTCGGTCTCGTGCCGCCACCGCACGACGTGCCGCTCCCCGGCGATACACCGACACCCGCTCCCGGTGCGCCGCGTACGATCGGCGGCGTCACGTCGCTCGCGCGAACGTACGACGTGCACCTCGCCGGCGAGGAAACGATCGGCGGCAACGCGTGTTGGCATCTGACGCTCAAGCCGCTCGGCAACCCCGGGACGTATCGCGTTCGCGATCTCTACGTCGAGGAGTCGAACGATCAGATCGTGCGCCTCAAAACGGATGGAAACTTTACCATTAAACCGACGGGCTCGGGGATCTGGACCGTCGACTACACCGAGGTGGACGGCTCGTGGTATATCTCCGATGAGGTCTCGAGCGGCGCGGTGAGCGGCGACTCGGGTTCGTTCGACAAGCTCGATGTGAAATTCATCGACCCCAAAGCCGACCCGGGAGAAAATCTCGACTTCGGACTCGCCGGTTCTGACGACGGGACGCTGCTCGAGGAGCCGGCGACCTAAGTCGGGAGTGCTTCCTTCGCCGGGCATTCCAACAGGAGGGCCTCGGCGCGCACCGTATGCGTGGGTCGCCATGGGTCCCATCCAGCGTACGATCGCGTTTCTCACCGTTCTCGCATGCGCGGGCGTGCCGAACTCGGCAACGAGCGCGCCCCACCTCCCGCAACCGGTCACGTTTCAAGCGCCTGCTGGAGAACGCGCCGCGGGTCCGCTCTCAGCAACCGACGACCTCAGCCGGATCTTGCCGTCGGGACGCATCGTGCGGCCTGCGGGGATCAGCGTCGTGGTCGGGATGAAGGCGCTCGGATTCGCACTGACGCCCGACGGGCGCTACGCGATCGTTTCCAACGACGACGAACGCGACGCGAACGCGACGAACGCGCTCGATCCGCAGACGACGGGTGGGTATTCGCTCGCCGTGGTGGATACCGCGACGATGACGGTCGTCTCGCGTTACCGGCATGCGAACGAAGCGTTCTTCGCCGGCATCGTCGCACTCGTGGATCCGACGGATCCGACGCGCGCGCTCGTCCTCGCGAGCGGCGGCCCATCGCACGCCGTGTTTGCGTTCGATCTCGCGGGCGACGGAACGTTGACGCCGGACGCTCGCCACACGATCGCGATCGCCGGTAACTCTTTTCCGGGCACGCTCGCGCTCTCGAGCGACGGTACGCGCGCGTTCGTGGTCGACAATCTCGGGAACGACGTCGCGCAGATCGATACGGCATCGCGTACGCTTGCGGGGCCACCGGTCGGCGTCGGATTCTTTCCCTTCGGTGCGGCGATGATGTCGCAGGGGCTGCTCGTCGCAAACGAGGGCTTGATGGCGTACGGCGCGCTTCCCGCTCCCACGATCGCACCACCGTTCGCGAACGTCGCACCCGATCTCGCGCACGCGTCGTCGCTCACGTGGCTCCCCTTCGCTCCCGACGGTTCGCTCGCGGCGGCGAGCGCCGCATCGGCGATTCCGCTCGACCGCACGCCCGACGGCATTCGCGCGGTCGGCGGAGCGCATCCCGCCGCGATCGTCGCGCTCAAATCGAAACCGTACGCGTTCGTCGCGCTCAGCAACGTCGATCGCGTCGCGACCGTCGTGCTCGGATCGTTCCCGCGCGCCGTCGGCGGAACCGAGCTTCGTCTGTACGACCGCGGACCGTACGGAACGCAGCCGACGGCGCTCGCGCTCTCCGCGGATGAGAAACGTTTGTACGTCGCGCTCTCGGGCATCAACGCGATCGCGGTGCTCGATACGAAAGATCCGTTGCATCCGCATCGGATCGGACTGATTCCGACCGGCTGGTATCCCGATGCGCTCGCGCTATCGAGCGACGAACGCTATCTGTACGTTGCGAATGCGAAAGGCCTCGCGGACACCGATGCCAACTGGTCCACGTTCGAGCGCATCGATCTGCGTGCGACGGATCTGCGCAAGACCACGCCGAGCGCGCTCGCCGCGCTGCGCGCGATCGTGCAGCCGAAGGCGCCGAATCCGATCGTACCGCAACGGTTTCTCAGCCGTGGCAGCACCGTGATCAAGCACGTCGTGTTGATCCTCGAGGAGAACAAGACGTACGACGCGATGCTCGGCGATCTCACGGACGCTACGGGCGCGCCGTACGGCCCGGGAGATCCGGCATACGTGTCGTTCGGCGCGAGCGTGACGCCGAATCTGCACGAGCTCGCGCGTACGTTCGGGCTCGCGGGGAACCTCTACGCGGACGCCGAGGAATCGAACGCGGGCCATCAATTCGTCGCGGCCGGGATCGCGAGCGCGTATACCGAGAAGACGTTGCGCGGTGAGGACCCCGAAGACTATCCACGCGCGGGATACATCTGGAATTCGCTCGCCGTTCGTGCGAAATCGTATCGCGACTATGGCGACTTGCTGCGCGTGTCGGGCTACGTCGCGGGCGGCGCGGTCGACGACGACGCGCAGACGCTCGGTCTCGGCGGAACCTATTCGCTCGACGTCCCGGCGCCCGCCGTGCTTTCGGGGCACGTCGATCCGAACTACCCCGGCTGGAACGTGCACATTCGCGACGGCCGGCGCGCGACGGAATTCATTCGCGACTTCGATCCCTTCGTCAAGGCGAATGCGGTGCCGGCATTCACCGAGATCTGGTTGCCCGGCGATCACGGGAGCGCGGGGCCGAACGCTCCGGCGCTCCCGGAAGAAGTTGCGGACGGCGATCGGGCGCTCGGCGCGATCGTCGAGTATCTCTCGCATACGCCGCAGTGGAACAAGATGGCGATCGTTATCATGCCGGACGACGCACGGTCGACGCGCGATCACGTGAACGGACATCGCACCTACGCCGTCGTGGTTTCGCCGTTTGCGAAGCGTCACTACATCGGCATGCGCCATCTCTCGACGGTGAGCGTCCTGAAGACGGAAGAAGAGCTCCTCGGCCTGCCCGCGCTCTCGCTCGGTGACGAACTCGCGACCGACATGAGCGATTTCTTCACCCGCGTACCGGACCGAACGCCGTATCTCCACCTCGACGTGCCGTAGCCGTGAGGCGGAGGGGCTGCGTTCGCGCCGAACACGTCGAACGTGACCTCCGTGAAGTCGTCGTCGAAACACTCGTTCGCCGCACCGTTCGTCGTGAACGACGGCTCCGCGCTTCGCGCCGTGGTCGTCGTTCGCCCGGCCGCGAGTATTGCCGCGATCGAGCCCGTGCACGGCGAGTCTCATCCGATCGCGGACCGCGCGGCCGAACAACATCGGATCTTCACGGGCGTTCTCTCGTCCTTCGGCATCGCAACGATCGAGTCGGAGCCCGATGCGACCGCTCCCTTCGGCCCGCTGTGCGCCGATGGCGCGGTGATTTTCCCGGACGGCGCGTTTTTGATGCGGCCGAGCGACCTGCGCCGCCGTAGCGAAGTCGCGGCGCTCGAAGAAGCGCTCGCTCGCGTGGGAATTCCGATCGTCGGTCGTATCGATGCCCCCGGGCTGCTCGACGGCGGCGACGTGATCGTGGCGGGCGATACCGTCTACATCGGCGTCGCGAAGAAACGTCAGGCCGAGGTCGGTATTCCGTCTGCGGTTCACGGGAACGCATTCGGGCGGGAGCAGCTCGCGGCATACGCGATCTCGAAGGGCGCGCGCGTGGTCGAGGTTCCGATGGCCGCGGAGGTTCGGCGTCTCAAATCGGTCGCATCGTTGATCGCGGCGGAGACGATGCTCTTCTCGCCGGGACTCGTCGATGGTGCCGCGTTCGATGGGTTGCAAAAAATCGAAGCGCCGCGCGGTGAGGATTACGGTGCCGGCGTGCTCGCGCTCGGGAACAAGCGCGTGCTCGCGAACCTGCGCTTCCGCGAGACGACGCCGCTGCTACGCAAAGCAAAATTTACGGTCGAATCGATCGACCTGTGGGAGTTCGGGAAGATCGGCGCAACGCCGTCGGTCATGGCACTCGCGCTCAAGCGGGGCTAAGCGCGTGCGCGTCGCCGTCTTCTCCGATATTCACGGGAATATCCGTGCGTTCGATGCGTGCCTCGCTGATCTGCGTGAGCAAGGCGGTGCCGATACGATCGTCGGCGCGGGCGACTATTGCATGGACGGTCCGCACCCGGCCGCGGTCCTCGAGCGACTCACGGAGATCGGCGCGCTCTGCGTTCGCGGAAATACGGATCGGTACGTGTCGGACGTCGCGACGTTCCACGACGACGGGGAAGACGGCGCCGAACTCGCATGGCAGCGTGCGGCACTCGGCGATGCGTGGGTTTCGTGGCTCCGAGAACTGCCGGTCGCGCTGCGCTTCGGCAACGGCGCGGACGGGCTGCTCGTGGTTCACGCGAATCCGAAGACCGACGACGAACACATCTGGCCCGATGCCGACGATGCGTTTCTCGAGCGCGTGACCGCGGGCGTCGAAGAGCGCACGATCGCGTTCGGCCACCTGCATCTGCCATACGTTCGCGTGTGGCGCGACAAGACGTTCGTGAACGTCGCCTCCGCCGGGCTTCCGAAGGATGGCGATCCGCGCGCCGGCTATGCGATCCTCACGCAGCGCTCCGGCGGCTGGCAAGTGAAGCATCGGCGGGTCGCGTTCGACGTAGAGCGCGTCGCCCGCGATATCGAGAAGAGTGGGATGCCCGACGTCGAGAAACGCTTACGCGTGCTGCGTCGCCATCGCTATAAGAGTATCGATGAACGGATCCCATAGCGGCGAGTCCGCGCTTCGCGTTACGAATCTCGTGAAGCGGTACGGCGATTTCGTCGCGGTCGACGGCGTGTCGCTCGATGTGGCGGACGGCGACTTCTTCGGGTTTCTCGGGCCGAACGGTGCGGGCAAGACGACGACGATCAATGCGATCGTCGGCCTCGCGACGTTAACGTCGGGCACGATCGAGATCTTCGGTCACGACATCGTGCGCGAGTGGCGGGCCGCGCGGCGGCTCGTCGGGCTCGCACCGCAAGAGTACAACTTCGATCGCTATCTTTCGATCCGCGACGTGCTCATCTATCAGGCCGGCTACTACGGCTTACGCGGTGCCGCCGTTCGGCGGCGCGCGGACGATCTGCTCGAACGTTTCGATCTGCATACGAAGGCGGGCGATACGTTCATGCGGCTTTCCGGCGGCATGAAGCGCCGACTCTCGCTCGCGCGTGCGATGATCCACGAGCCGCAGCTCTTGATTCTCGACGAGCCGACGGCCGGCGTCGACGTGGAACTGCGCATCGAGCTCTGGGACCTCTTGCGCGAGCTCAACGCGAGTGGCACGACGATCATCCTCACGACGCACTATCTCGAGGAAGCGGAATCGCTCTGCCGCAACATCGCGATCGTCGAGGGCGGCAAGGTCGTCGCGATGGAATCGACGGAGAAGTTACTCGGGCGTCGCGGATCGACGCTGCACGTGACGCTCGAATCGCCGATCGGTGGATTGTTGCCCGCATCGATAGCCGCGCGGAAGGCCGCGTACGACGCGACGACGCGAACGCTGCTCTTTCCCGAAACCTCACCGAAAGCGGTCGCCGCGATACTCGGCGACGTGCAGGCCGAAGGTTTCACGATCGAAGACGTCAATTTCGCACGCTCGAGTCTGCAAGACGTGTTTTTGGATCTCGTGAAACACTGATGTCGCTGCCGCTGGATATGTGGGGCTTCAACAACCCGGTCGGCCTCGTAACGCTCACGAAGCGCGAACTCGTGCGCACGATCAAGGTACTCAATCAGGTGATCTGGCCGCCGATCATCACGACGATCCTCTACGTGCTCGTGTTCGGACTCGGGCTCGGCAGCCAAGTGCGCGCGATCCAAGGCGTGCCCTACGCCGCGTTCTTGATCCCCGGCCTGATCATGCTGCAGGTGATCGATCAGACGTACGGTGAGTCCTCGAGCTCGCTCTTTCAAGGGCGCTTCATGCTCTCGATTCAGGAATTGCTCGTCTCGCCGCTCTCGGCGGTCGAAATCGTCACGGGCTTCATCCTAGCGGCGGTCGTGCGCGCGCTCGTGATCGCGCTCTTGATTCTGTTGGTCGGCTTCGTGATGGTGCACACGCTGCCGCAGAATTGGTCGCTCTTTTTCGGAATGACGATCGTGGTCGCGACGCTCTTCGGCGCGATCGGCATCATCTTCGGATTGCTCGCGGAGAAGTTCGATCACATCGCCGTGTTCACGACGTTCGTGATCACGCCGCTCGTGTTCGTCGGCGGCGTGTTCACGTCGGCGAAGTTCCTGCCGCCGGTCGTGCGCGAGATTTCGTTTTTCAACCCGATGTTTTACATGATCGACGCATTTCGATACTCGTTCACGGGTCGCGACGACGTGCCGCTCGGGCTCTCTCTCGGGATCGTCGGGATCCTGACCGTGGTGTCCCTCGGCGTGGCGCTCCGGATGATCGGGATGGGCTACAAGCTCCGCGTCTAAATACCGGGCATGAGCCCCCGTCTGCTATTCCCAGCTTTTCTCGCCGCCGCGCTTCCGGTCGCGTCGCTCGCCGAACCGGCGCAACCCCCGGCGGCGACCGTGGAGGCCCCGCCCGCCGTCGCTGGTACGGCTACCCCAGCGGGTCCCGTGGTCGGCGCGCCCGCGCCGGCGTTCAGCGTTAAGGCCCTCGACGGAAAGGAGCTGACGCTCGAGAGTTTTCGCGGGAAGACGCTCGTGATCAACGTCTGGGCGACGTGGTGCCCGCCGTGCCGTGAGGAGATGCCCGACTTGATGTCGGCCGCGCCCAAGTATTCGAAGGACGGCAGCGTGGCATTTCTCGGCGTCGACACGACGGAAGAAGCGCCGATCGTGCGCGCCTACGCCGCCGCGAAGAGCGTGCCGTATACGCTTGCGGTCGGCTCGCAAGAGACGTTCGGTGCGGCATACGACATCCAGGCGTTTCCCACGACGTTCGTGATCGATGCGAACGGCGTGTTGCGCGCGCGCTACGTCGACACGCTCGCGCCGCGGCAACTCGCGGAACTCGTGAGCGCCGGAAAGGGGGGACGCAACGCGGTGATCGTTTCACCGCTGCAAGCGAAGATCGATGCGTCGCTCGCGGATCCGGCCCTCGCGTTTACGTCGAACGATCCCACGAAGATCGAAGCGACCGCAAAGGCGGCGGACGCGGCGATCAACCACGCCGAAGAGATGCTCGATGAGAGCGATGCGAGCACCGGGAACTCCACGGACTTCTTTCGCACGCGTGCCGAAGAAGAGGCGCTTCGCGAGAAAGCCATCGCCGCGCTTCTGAGCAGCGGCACCTCGGTGACCGATAAGACGCTGCTGCCACGCATGAGCGGCGATGCTGCGATCGAAACCGAGCGTTGGAAGGACGCGCTCGACGCGTACCACGCGGTCCTCACCATCGACCCGAAGAACACGGATGCGCTCGGTGGCGTCGCTGCCGCCGAATCGAACCTCCACGATTACGATGCGGCCGTTGCGGCCGACGAACAGCTCGCGGCGCTGGCGCCGGACGATGCCGGTGGGCTCGTCGATCTCGCGCTCGAGCAGGCGAAAGCGGGTCACGCTTCCGATTCGTACGCGACGTTCGCGCGCGCCGTCGACGTCGCGAAGCGCCACGTCGATGCGAGCCACGGCAAGGCATCCGACGTTCGGCGCCTCGCGTGGGTCCATCTGTATTACGGCCGGACGTACGCGAAGAACGGTGACGTGGCGAACGCGCGCGCTCAGTTCGACGAAATGCTCGCGTGGACGCAGAAACTGCCGCAGAAGGACGAGCGGCACGACATGTATCTCGAAGAGGGTCAGGAAGCGATCGCGGCCCTCGAACTCGCGACGCCGCACGGTATCTCCGTTTCGCTCGCGCCGTGGGTCGGCGCCGAGCTACCGGGCAGCGTGCCGAATACGATCAAGTATCGCTTGGTGCTCGCGGGAACGGCGGGTCGGAACGTGACGCTCGATGCGTCCGGGCTCCCGAAGGAGTGGGTCGCGTCGTTTTGCAGCGACAAGGTCTGCGCGCCGATGCACGTCGCCGTGGTTATCCCGCCCTCCGGCGTGAAGATCGTCGAATTTCAATTGATCCCGCCGAGCGGCAAGCCGCCCGCGCCGAAGGTACGCGTGACGGGTCACGACGGCTCTGCCGAGGCGACCGCCACGACGTAGTGGTCTTACAGAGCTCTCGTGCCGCGGCCGCCGATGAAGACGTACCACAGGATGACGAGCGCGATCAGCGTGCCGATGCCGTAGCCGAATATGTTCTGAAACGCCGGAATGAAGTAATCGAAGACGACGATGAGCACGATGATCAGGAGAAGTAAATAGCGGAGACTCATGTTCGGTCTCTTACCCGCTAACGGAGCAGTTTATGCCACCCCTCGCTAGGCAACCGTTATGGTGGATCGCCTGCCTCCTCGCACTCGCCTTCGTGGCGGGCTGCACGCGGGTCGGGTCCGGTGGCGGCACGGGATCGGGAAACCCGTGGACGCATCACAGGCTCCTTCGCATCATCGGCCTCGAGGAGCCCGACACGTTGAACCCCGTCGTGGGCAATTTTCAGATCGATTCGGATCTTGCGATGCTCTGGGGCGGATTCTTCTTCGACTGGAACGACAAGAACGAGTTCGTACCCGACCTCGCGACGGAGTTGCCGACGCTCGAAAATCACGGCGTTTCTCCGGACGGCAAGACGATCACCTATCATCTTCGGCGGGGCGTGACGTGGCAAGACGGCGTGCCGTTCACGGCCGACGACGTGATCTTCACGTGGCACGTCGTCATGAACAAGAAGAACAACGTGCCCACGACCGTCGGTTACGATTTAATCACCGGGATCGACGAGCCCGATTCGCACACAATCGTCGTGCACCTCAGATCGGCGTGGGCGCCGTTCGTCGCGACGTTCTTCTCGCAGTCGTCGAACCCGTTTCCGTTATTGCCGAAGCATCTGCTCGCGAAGTACGGCGACATCAATCAGGTCGCGTTCAATAGCCAACCCGTCGGAACGGGGCCCTTCATCATCGATCGGTGGCAGCGGGGTTCGAAGATCGTCTTTCACGCGAATCAGCTCTATTGGCGCGGGCCGCCGAAACTCAAAGAGATCTGGTATACGCCGATCCCGAGCGATAGCACGATCGTCACGCTCTTCCAATCGCACGAGGCCGACCTCGATTTCTACTCGTCGGTCCGCGACTATAAGGAGCTCTCGGAAATCCCGGGTACCCGGCTCGAGCTCACCCCGTTTACGCAATACGGGTTGTACGCGCTCAATCTCAAGAGCCCCACACTCCAATCAGTCGACGTCCGGCGTGCCCTCTGGTACGGCCTCGATTCGAAGCGAATTCTTGCCGACGTCACGCACGGGGTGTACGCGCCGGCACATACGGATCAGCCGAGCTTTCTCTGGGCGTACAATCCGCACGCCACGCACTATCCGTACGACCCGGCGAAGGCGCGCGCGCTTCTCGACGGGGCGGGATGGAAGCTCGGCCCGGACGGCGTCCGTTCGAAGAATGGGGTGCGCATGCAACTCGTGATCGCCGACTCGTCCGGCGACTCCACCGGCGCCGCGCTCGATCTCATCGCGCAGCGCGATTGGCGCGATATCGGAATCGACGCGTCGATCAAGACGTACGTCACGTCGCTCTATTTCGCAAGCTACGGTGCCGGCGGGATCGTGCAGTCCGGGAAGTTCGACGTGGCGGGCTTTAGTTGGGCAAACGGCGTCGACCCCGACGATTCGACACAGCTGATGTGCGACCAGATGCCGCCGAACGGTCAGAACGTCTTCCACTTCTGTAATGCGGAGTTGGACGAACAAGAACGAATCGCTCTTTCGAGTAACGATCGGGCCGTTCGCAAACGCGCCTACGATCGGATTCAAGCGATCGCTGCGGACCAGGTTCCCGCGATTCTCAACTGGTACGTCGACCGCATCTCGATTGAGAACACGGATCTCAAAAACTATCGTCCCGCGCATGCGGTGACGAGCTTCTGGAATCCGTGGGAATGGGATATCTAGAGCGCTTCACGGGGCGCGCGAATGACTACGTCGCGGGTCGCCCCTCGTATCCCGATGCGTGCTTCGCGCTCCTGTTCGACGGGCTCGGCAATGCGGCGAAAATTCGCGTGGTCGATCTCGGCGCGGGCACGGGAATCTCGTCGCGACTCCTCGCCGCGCATGGGGCCGAGGTGATTGCCGTCGAGCCGAACGCGGCGATGCGCGAAGGCGCGGCTCCCGCGCCGAACGTAACGTGGGTCGCGCGCACGGCCGAGGATACCGGATTACCCGATGCTTCCGCCGATCTCGTGACGGCATTTCAGGCTTTTCATTGGTTCGATGCGGAAGCCGCGATCGCGGAGATGCGGCGGCTTCTGCGGCCGGGCGGGCGCGCTGCGCTCGTCTACAACGAACGCGACGAGCACGATGCGTTTACGGCCGCGTACGGCGATCTCGTGCGACGCCACGCGACGGACGCGACCGAAGGGCGGCGCGGATACGGGCGCGCGACATTCGAGAAGTCGACCGCATGGGCACGCGTGAGCATCACCGAGTTTCGGAACGAGCAGATTCTCGATCGCGCGGGCGTGCACGCGCGCGCGCTAAGCACGTCCTATCTTCCGAACGCCGGCTCTGCTGCCGACGCTCTGCACGCCGCTATCGACGAGCTCTTCGACCGGTATGCGAGTGACGGTTTGGTGACGATGCATCTCAAGACGATCGTCACGATTCGAGCCGATTCGGTTCTGTAGTTTCTCGAAATTGGGATGTGGCTGTGGCTTCTCCAGAATCGAGCGAAATGTCGCCGTGAATTGGGAGAACTCCAAGGCCTGTCGGAGCCTGTGACGTTATCATTCGTCAATGATGGGCTTATGGAATCTCGATCGCTCCAAGGTGACGACGGCAATGGGAATTCTCCTCATCGCCTTCGCCTCGAGTATCGCCGCGACGCTCGGCGCTCTGACGGACAACCCGATCCAGTCGATGCTTCCCGCCGTGCGACCCGCGTTCGTCCAGCACGTGGTGCTTAATGGCACCGGAGCCGTGCCCCCGTTTTCGCAGCGCTGACGGCCGCGGCTCGGCGCAACGGGCTTTTTGCGGATTAGCCGAAGCTCCAGCCTCATGACTAAGTTGCTGCTCGCCTTGACTATCGCCGGACTGACCTGTGGCGTCGCCGTCGCGCAATCGCCCGCACCGACGAAGTCGCACGCCGTTTCACTCATCAAGTTGCCGAATGGCGACTATACGGTGCCGATGAGCACGCTTCAAGGCTCCGAACCCGTCGGCACGGTGACGCTCCATCCCGAGGGCCTGAAGACGCTCGTCGTGGTAAACGCGTACGGAATGCTAAAGCATCGTCACGAATTTCATCTCCACGCCGCGAGCGATTGCGATACGGCGAGCGCGAACGCGATCGCACTCGCGCCCGCGATGCCGGGCCAGCAATCGCGCACGCTGATCTCGCTGCCGCTCAACAATCTCGTGAGCAAGAACTACGTGATCGACGCCCACGACGCAACGCAGCAGTTACAGTACAAAGAGGCCTGCGCCCGCCTCTAGACCGGGACCTCCGAACGCGGCTGCGCTTACTGCGTAGCGAGCGCTAGCGTCTTGCGCGGCCGCATCTGGAAGCTCGTCGTTCCAGGTTCGCCGGGCGCTCCGAGCAGCTTGGTGGCTTCCGGGCCGGCGCGGAACGTATCGTAGGCCGCGATGTGCGCGAAGCGCGAGACGATGACGGTCGCAACTGCCGCATCGTCGTAGAGGACCGTCGCGCCGCGAAAATCCAGCGACATGTTGAGTGAGGAGAAGAGCTCCGCTACGTTTGGTACGGAACGGTCCACGTGCTCGTACATGTATGCGTCGTCGGATGAGGGATCGACATCCGCGTTACCGGCGTGCGCCACGACCTTGTAGAGCGCGAACGAAACGGATTCCGAGATCACGCGGTGCTGCGCGTTACGGTGGTGATCGTCCCACGCGGCCGCCAGATGGCGAAAGCCGTCGTGCCCCTGCACGCCGACCACGGTCACGACGCGTCGCTCGTTCTGCGACGCGAAGATGACGGCCGGGTTCGCATGCACGTTTGACGTGCGCGCTTTCTCGACCAGCGTCTCGTACGCGGAGACGCACGCATCGTTGCGATCCGCCTTGACGTTTGCGACCCCAATCGCGACCCAACTCTCGGGTGCGAACGCAACGGGCGGACCGCCGGCGCGATGGTCGACTAGTGTATGTTTCTCTCGATCTTCATGTGGACGTGACAAAGCACAACCCTCGCTCTCGTCCCAAGTATGCTACCGCCGAGCGCGCTGGGCAATCGTTAGAAAAACGGGTTGTGCGCTTTTTCCTCGGCGACCGTCGATGGCGGGCCGTGGCCGGGCATGAGGACCGTTGCGTCGTCGAGCGTGAAGATCTTCGTGCGGACGCTATCGAGGATGTCGCGGTAGCCACTCTTCTCCCCGAAGATTCCGCCGACGCTGCCTGCGAAGAGCGTATCGCCGGTAAACAGCGTCGAACGAAAGAGAAAACACGACGACCCATCCGTGTGTCCGGGCGTATGCAGCATGCGAATCGCGGCGTGCTCGCCGAACGGTAATTCTTCGCCGTCTTTCACGGGGAGCGCGTTCTTCGCGAGCGGTCCGATCGCCGCGACGTCGGCGCTATGCATCACGATCTGCGCGTCCGGAAACGCTTGCGCGATCGGAGCCGTCGCGTCGCAGTGATCGGCGTGCGAGTGCGTGATGAGGATGTACCGCAATTTGTACGGGCCTTCATCGATCGCGCGCAGGATCGTTTGCGGGATTCCCGCGGGATCGATCAGTGCCGCCGTCTTTCCGTCTTCGAGGAAAAAGAGATAGCCGTTCGATGGGTGCGGATCGTGCGGATGGTGTCGCACGTCGGCGGGGAGCGCGACGTGCGGCTCCCAGCGTACGGCAGCGGAGTCGGCGAACTTCCCGGGATCGAGGCCGAGTACGCGTGCGATCGCGCGGGCCTCGTCGTCGATCGGGACGGCATCGCCGGCCGCCCACGCCTTGACCGCGTCGAGCGGCAGTCCTGTCCGCGCTGCGACGGCCGCATCGTCGAGTTTCGTGCCGCGCTTCGCCTTCCGGAAAACGTCGACGAATTCGTCTTCGAGCATCGTCGTCACTTAGGCGCCTCGATTGCGGCCGCCCTGCGAGCGCAACCGGAGTGGTCGCGCGTGCGGTCGAACGAAAGGAACACCATGGAACGGCTCATCATCATCGGCTCCGGCCCCGCCGGCCTCACCGCAGCAGTCTACGCTGCGCGCGCGAATCTCGCGCCCGTCGTCTTCGCCGGCTATCAATATGGCGGCCAGCTCATGTTCACGACGGAAGTCGAGAACTTCCCGGGGTTTCCGAACGGCATTCTCGGGCCCGAGTTGATGGAGAATTTCCGCGCGCAGGCCGAGCGCTTCGGAGCGAAGATCGAGAACGTCGACGTCACGCGCGTCGATTTTTCGCAGCGGCCGTTCAAAGTGTGGGCCGGCGAGGATCTCTACGAAGCGGATAGCGTGATCGTCGCGACGGGCGCGAGCGCGCGCTGGCTCGGGATCCCTGGCGAGGAACAGTTGCGTGGCCGCGGCGTTTCGACGTGCGCGACGTGCGACGGTGCGTTCTTCAAGGAACGCCACATCGTCGTGGTCGGCGGCGGCGATTCCGCGATGGAAGAAGCGCTCTTTCTCACCCGTTTCGGATCGAAGATCACCGTGATCCATCGTCGCGACACGTTGCGCTCGAGTAAGATCATGGCCGATCGCGCGATGGCGCATCCGAAGATCGAGTTCATCTGGAATACGGCCGTCGTCGGTGCGAAGGGTGAGTTCCATCTCGAGACGCTCGTGCTCGAGAACCTCGTGACGCACGAGACCTACGATTTCGCGGCGGACGCGCTCTTCATCGCGATCGGTCACGATCCGAACACCGCGATCTTCGAGGGCCAACTCACGCTCGATGGTGCGCGGTATATCGAATCGCCGGACGGCGTGCACACAAATATTCCGGGCGTGTTCGTCGCGGGCGACGTGAACGACATCCGCTACAAGCAGGCGATCACGGCTGCGGGTATGGGCTGCAAAGCCTCACTCGAAGCCGAGCGTTACCTCGAAGAGCTCGATGCGGAGCGTAGCGCCGGCGGTTACGAGTTCGCGACGACCGCGGCGAGCGCCGGCTCGAGCGTTTCGTAGCGGAAGCGATAGCCGGTCGCGAGCGTGCGCGTCGGTAGCACGCGCTGACCGTCGGTTACGACGATCGCTCCCTCGCCGAACGCGACCTGGATCGCGAATGCGGGCGTCGGGAGAAACGTCGGCCGGTGCACGGCGGCGCCGAGAGCGCGCGTGAACTCCGCGTTGCGCACGGGGTTCGGCGCCGTCGCGTCGAGGACGCCCGTCGTACCGTCGATGGCGTGTAGATAGATGCCGACTTGATCGTCGATGTGGATCCACGGATACCACTGCTTGCCGCTTGCCACGACGCCACCGACGCCGAGCTTGAAGAGCGGGAGCAACTTCGCGAGCGCGCCGCCGTCGCTGCCGAGCACGAGTCCCGTGCGGACTTTGGTGACGCGCATACCGAGCGTCGCCGCGTGGTCGGCGGTCGCTTCCCACGCAACGCAAACCTCGGCGAGAAAATCGCTCCCGGGTGGGCTCGTTTCATCGAACGTTGCGGTCTCGCTCGTGCCGTAGTAGCCAACGGCCGATGCCGAGACGAACGCGGCCGGTTTGCGCGTCTCGCTCGCCAGAGCATCGAAAAATGCCCGCACCGAGTCGACCCGGCTCGAACGGATTTTGGCCTTCGCCGCGGGCGTCCAGCGCTGCGCGACCGGTTCGCCCGCGAGGTTGACCACCACGTCGGCCGCGCTCGCGGTCCGCGCGGCGGCGGCAGGGTCGCGAAGCGACGCGGTCGTGACCCGATCGCCGCGCTGCGTCAGTGCGGCGATCAGGTGCTTTCCGATGAAGCCGGAGGCTCCGAGAATCGTAACGTTCATCGCGTCTTAGACGACGCGACGAACGGAGAGGATGCGCTCCTAGGTGGAGGCGGGTGAGGGCGAGGGGTTCGAGCCCTTTTTGTGGCGTTTTTTATGCTTGGTCGCCGGTGCCGTCGACGCCAGCGGCGCGGGCGAGGCGGCTCCCGTCATCGCCGATGCGGACTTGGAATGTTTGCGTTTCTTCTTGGCCATCGGCGACGGGCTCGCCATCGGCATCTTCATGCCGCTCGCCATCGGCATCGCCATCGCGCTCGACATGGGTTTCGGCATTGCCTTGCTCTTCGTTTTCGCCGTGCTCGTACCAGCCGCGCCTTTCTGACCGGACACGTGGTACCCAGCTCCATCCGCCGTCGATTGGCACACGTACGCGCCGTGCTTCGTGTTGCCGTAGTACTTGTCGCCGGAAAGATGGTAAACTTTCGTGCTCGTGTTTTCCCAGACGACCGGGTCGCCGGGCTTGCAGATCGGCTTCCCGAGGATCGACGTGGCCGATGCGGGCATGGCGCTCGCACAGAGCGCGACGACGAATAAAACCGAAAAGCTCTTCTTCATTTCGCTCCTTAAGCGTTCGGCGCCGTACACGTAGCAGTACGAGCGAGCATGCTCCCGCTCGCAGAGGATTTACGCCGATAACGGCCGAGAATCATTCGCAGATGCGTGTGCTCGTGGTTGGTGCGGGGCCGGGCGGAGCGGCAGCGGCCATCGAGCTCGCGCGAGCCGGCGCCGACGTGCTCGTGGTGGATCGTTCGCGTTGGCCGCGCGCGAAAACGTGCGGCGACGGGATCTCGCCTCCGGGCGTCGTCGAAGCACGCGCTCTCGGTCTCGATCTCTCGGATCGGCGTCCGCTGCCGCTCGGCGAGATCTCGACGCCGCGCGGTTATCGCTTTCGCAGCGGATGGAAACCCGAGACACCGTGGGGTGCGATCGTCGAGCGTATCGATTTCGACGCGCGTCTCATGGCTCTCGCCGTTGCGGCAGGCGCGCGATTCGAACCCGGCGTTACCGTTCGCGAACTCGTGCCCGATCGTTCGGGACCGCGCGCGCGGCTCTCGCGCGACGACGCGACGGCGCCGGAACGCTACGACGCAATCGTGCTCGCGGAGGGCGCGACGGGCGGTCTCGGGGCGAAGCTCGGTTTCGGCGCGCACGCATCTCGACTCGTCGCGCTGCGCGGATACGCGGAATCGGCGCGGCCGCTCGATCCGACCTTCGGCCTCTATTTCGATCGCGGCGTCTCGCCCGGATACGGCTGGGTCTTCCCGCTCGACGAGCGGCGAGCGAACGTCGGCATCCTCGTCGACGAGCGGGCCGTGAAGCGGCGTGGCGGCGACCTCCGCGGTCTCTTGCACGCGTGGCGCACCACAAGTCCCGCCGCGCGAGAGGCGCTCGGTGGTGCGCCGGAGCTCGCGCACCTTTCGGGCGGCGTGATCCCGACGGGGCGGCGCAGACGCATCCGGGGCGGGATCTTCGCCGTGGGCGATGCGGCGGGCGTGGCCGACCCGTTCTCGGCCGAAGGCATCTTCCAGGCGATGGGCAGCGGCCGCGCCGCCGCGTGGGCGCTCGTGGCGCACGGGCCGGGTCGCCGGGCCGAGCGCGGGTATGCGGCCGCACTACGACCGTTCGACCGCAACGCACGTGAGGCGCGGCGCCTGCGGCTCGGCTTCGATTTCGTCATCGACGCGATGGCCGCGCGCGCCGTCACCCGCCCGGCGCTCGCGCACCACTTCAGCGCGAGCGGATTCTTCATGAAGGACAGCCTGCCGGCGTTTCTCTGGGGCATCGCTCGCAACTGGTGAACCGCGAGCTCGGTAGCCTAAGTCACCACAGGCGCGAGCCCGAGTACGCCATACTGGCATCAGGGGGATTCTGACGTGGGATTCAAGGGCCGGTTGATCAAGCTCGTCGTCGACTCGGGTTTTCGGAACCCGGGCCTGATGAAGTTGATCTTTTCGATCGACGACGTGACCGGAATCGACCTCGTCAAGACGCTCGCGCCATTCAAACTCATGCCGGCGTCGGCCGAGCTCTTCCAACGCTCGTTCGCCCACTTCGTCTCCGGCGAGGAGATCTCGTACGCATGCGCGACCGAGCTTTCGACGATCGCTCCCGATCCGACGTCGTCGCGCTACCTGCTCGTGCAGGCCGGCGAAGAGATGACGCACCTGAATCACTTCCGCACGAAGCTCGACCAGTTCGGCCTCGGTGAAGCGAAGCTCTCGAGGTTCGTCGCACCGAGTTTTTCGAAGTTCGGCGACGCGATTACGAAGCGTCTCGCGCAGAAAGATTACGTGGGTGCGCTCGTCGGCAACAACGTCGTCGTCGAGGGACTCGCGATCTGTTTGCTCGAGATGGGTTGCAAAGATTTGCGCGAGAACTCCGATGAGATCTCGAAATTTCTCGACTTCGTCCTCGAGGACGAACGCCACCACGTTCGCTTCGGCGAGCGCCGCTTGCGCTATTGGAACGAGCGCGGTCTCGTTCGCGAGCGCGACGTCGCGGATTTCTACGGCGAGATGTGGAGCTACGTGGAAGGCGTGGCGCACGAAATTCCGGACGTCCTCGACTCGATGGGGCTCGAGCCCGCGGGTTTGCTCGAAGCCTCGAAGGCATTTTTCGAGGCCCGTTTCGCCGCCGCCGGGTTGGCGATTACCGCGTAGGGGCGCCGACCACGTAATTTAGGCAAACCTCAGAGGAGTCGTGGACTCCGCTGTTTTAGGTTAGCCTAACGATGAAGTTTGGTTCGGCAAAGGGCTTCCCTGCTGCGCTTCTGGTGGCAGGCGCGGTTTCTCTCGTTTTCTTGTTCTCCGGCCGGCCGGCTCAGGCGACGCCTCCGGTTTTGTCGGCTCCGGCGCCTGCCGCGTCCGGATCGCCCGCGCCTGGCTCGCCCGGCGCGAGCGGCGGTTTTTTCGGCGGCAGCATCGGGCGCCGCGCCACATTCTTCGGGGACCTGTTCGGCATTCGAACGGCGCTTAGCAAGCACGGCATCACGCTGAACGCGTCCGAGACGAGCGAAGAACTCGGCAACGTCGGCGGCGGCGTGCGGCAAGGCTTCGTGTACGACGGGCTCACGCAGATGGCGCTTCAGATGGATACGTCGCGCGCGTTCGGTCTCTACGGCGGTACCTTCAACCTGAGCGCGCTGCAGATTCACGGGCATTCGCTCAGCGCGGAGAATTTGAATTCGCTTCAGACCGCAAGCGGCATCGAGGGCGATCAGGCGAGCCGCGTTTGGGAACTCTGGTACCAGCAACTGCTGAATCGCGAGAATACGCTCGACGTGAAGATCGGGCAGCAGAGCTTGGATCAAGAGTTCATCGTGAACCAAAACTCGGGCTTGTTCGTCAACACGATGTTCGGTTGGCCGATGCTCCCTTCCGCGGATCTGCCGGGCGGCGGTCCCGCCTATCCGCTGTCGGCGCTCGGGGTTCGCCTTCGTGCACGCCCGACGCCGGCGATCACGTTACTCGCAGGCGTCTTCAATGGAAACCCGGCGAACACGACCGTCGGCGACTCGCAGAAAGTGAATCCGTCCGGCCTGAGTTTTCCGCTGAACGGTGGCGTACTCGCCATCGGCGAGCTCCAATACCAATATCCGGTGCTCGGTGGGATCACGTACGCCGATCGCCCGGAGCCGCTCGCGCGCACGATCAAAGTCGGATTTGCCTACGACTCGGAAAATTTTCCCGACCTCGCATACGATAACGAAGGCCGGCCGCTCGCGAGCCCCACGACGACCGGAATTCCGAAGCTACATCAGGGAAATTACTTTGCGTACGCCACGATCGACCAACTGCTCGCGCAAGATCAGAACGATCGATACAAAACCCTCAACGGTTTCGCCCGCGTGATGGGCACGCCGCTCGGAAGCCAGAACTTGATCGCGTTCGGCATGAATGCGGGGCTCACGTTGCACGAACCGATCCATCGTCGCCGCGACGACACGCTCGGGATCGGTATGGGCTTTACGAAAGTCGGCAGCGGGGCGGCCGAGTCCGACGCGTTCACGGGCCAATACGCCGGCTCGTTCTATCCCGTTCGCAACAGTGAGGCGTACGCGGAACTCACGTATCAATATCAATTCAAACCATGGATGGCGCTGCAACCGGATTTCCAATACGTCTTCAATCCCGGTGCGGGCCTCCTCGATCCAACCATGCCAAATCGGAGAATCGGAAATGAACCAGTCATCGGCCTTCGCACGATCGTTCAGCTGTAAAGTCGCAGCGTTGCTGTCGGCTCTCGCCGTGCTTCAGATCGGCGCGGCGGGAGCGAATCCGCCTCAAGGCCTCCTCGAAGTTCTTCATCGGCATACGTTGCTGACGTCGACGGTTACGGACAATGGCGACCTCAACCCGTACGCGATCGTCGTCGCGCCGGTCTCGGCCGGCCGCATCAAAGCGGACGACGTGCTCGTCGACAACTTCAACAACGTGTCGAACCTTCAGGGTACCGGAACGACGATCATCGACTATTCGCCGGCAACGAAGAAGACGACGCTCTTCGCAAAGCTGCCCCAGAACGTTGCGGGTTGTCCCGGCGGCGTCGGCCTTTCGACGGCGATGATCATGCTCAAGAGCGGCTGGATCGTCGTCGGCAGTACTCCAAGCACCGATGGAACGACGCGAACCAAGGGCGACGGTTGCCTCTTCGTGCTCGACCCGAACGGCAACGTCGTCGCCACGTGGGCGGGCCCGAATATCGTGGACCCTTGGGGAAACATGGCGGTCGCCGACAACGGCACGACCGCGTCGCTGTTCGTGAGCATGGCCGGGTTCGACGTTCCCGCGCCGACCGTCAAGGATCCCGCGACGGGCGCAGCGGTCATCGTTCGAAAGGCAACCGTGCTACGCATCGACCTCGCGATACCGGAGGGGAAGCCGCCGACCATCGTACGAGAGACCGTCATCGCGAGCGGACTCCCGCAACAGGCGGACCTCGACAATTTTCTCTTCGGTCCCACGGGCGTCGCGCTCGGCCCGGATGGAACGCTCTACGTCTCCAACGCGGTCGAAAGCAGTATCGTGAAAATTCCTGACGCGGTAACCCGCACCACGAGCGCCGGCACGGGAACGGTCGTTACGAGCAAGGGCCTGATCACGGATCCGCTCTCGCTCATCATGGCGCCGAACGGACATCTGCTCTCCACCAACGGTCTCAACGGCCAGGTCGTGGAGATCGATCCGGTCGCGGGCAAGCAGATCTACGCGCAGTGGCTCGACGTCGATCAGGCGCAAACGCCTCCCGGAAACGGCGATCTTTTCGGCATCGCGATCAAACCGGACGGCACGGGACTCTACTACGTCGAGGACGATACGAACTTTCTCGCGGAGGCGACTCCGTGAGCTTGACGCGTGGCCGTCTTTTAGGTGCGGCAGGCGCCCTCGGAACGGCGGCGCTCGCGCGCGGCGCGGCGGCGGCGGTTCCGAGCGCTACGTCGCCGAGTGCGTCGAATCTTAGCGAGCCGTTCTACGGTCGCCACCAAGCCGGGATCTTAACGCCGCAGCAAAGTCATACGTATTTCGCCGCGTTCGACCTCACGGCGGCGAAGCGCAGCGACCTCATCGCGATGCTGCAAACGTGGACGGATGCCGCCGCTCGCTTAACGGCCGGCCTTCCGGTTCAGCCCGCCGGCGGCGGGTCGTACGATGCGAAGAAGATCGTGCTCGATAGTGGCGAGGCGACGGATCTTCCGGCCGCTCGACTGACCTTGACCTTTGGATTTGGTCCGGGCGTGTTCGTGAAGGATGGCACGGACCGCTACGGTCTCGCCGCGAAGCGCCCCGCGGCGTTCGTCGATCTCCCGCGCTTTAACGGCGATCAAATGATCGAGGGCAAAACGGGCGGCGATCTCTCCGTCCAGGCCTGCGCGGACGATCCGCAGGTCGCGTTCCATGCGATTCGTCAACTCGCGCGACTCGCGGATGGCGTGGCGCAACTACGTTGGGTTCAAGCGGGCTTTCGTTCTGCAGAAACGGGCGAGACGCCACGGAACCTCATGGGCTTCAAAGACGGCACGCAAACGGTTTCGAATCCGGATCACTTCGTGTGGGCAGCGGACGGTCCACGCTGGATGCGCGGCGGAAGCTACCTCGTCGCACGGCGGATTCGGATCGCGCTCGAGCACTGGGATCGCATGAACGTCGCGTTTCAAGAGCAGACGATCGGTCGCCAAAAGGTTTCCGGTGCTCCGCTCGGCATGACGCACGAATTCGATCAGTTGCCGCTCGCGGCGACCGACAAGGACGGCAATTCGATCATCCCGGACACCGCTCACGTGCGCGTCGCGAACGCGTCGACGAACGACGGCGCCCAGATTCTGCGGCGTGGCTATTCGTACAACGACGGCGTCAGCTTCGTCGCCGAGCGCTGGCCCCCGTGGCGTCAAGGAATGGAATACGACGCGGGGCTCCTCTTCGTGTGCTACCAGAGCGATCCGCGCACGGCGTTCATCCCGATGTTCGACAAGATGTCGAAGATCGATATGCTCAATCAGTTCGCCACGCACACGGGAGGCGGAATGTTCGCATGCCCGGGGGGCATCTCGCAGGGCGAATACGTCGGGCAGGATCTCTTCGCGTAGCCCTACGTCCGTAACAAAAGACGTGAGGCTTCGCGCAGGGACCCCTCAATGCGTTGACTGAGGTCGCGCGTATCGATCGCCGCACCGATCTCGCGAGCATGTGAGGCAGAATCGTGTCCGAGGCGCGTCTCGATTGCAGCGAGCAGTCCGTCGTAGGCCTTCTGGTAGACGCGCGGGCGAGGCGCGCCGATTGCGAGACGCTCGGCATCGGCGGCTCCGGTGAGAATCGCGGCCGTCGCGGCCCGGCCGGCTGCACACGCGATCTCCGCGACCGCCTCGGCACAGAGCAACGTGATTTCGCGGTCTCCCAATTCGCGCGTCGCACGGACGAGCGTCGTCAGCGTCGATACGGCTGCGGGCCAATCGTGAATGCGAATGAGCGCGATAGCCAGACTGTGATTTGCAAGCGCGAGATAGTAGACGCTTCCCGTGTCCGTGCACCGGACGACCGCCTCGCGGCCGAGCGTTTCGGCGAGTTCGAGTTCGTCCGACGCGATCGCGCACTCGACGAGGTTGAGGTATGCGACGGCGGCATCTGCCTTCGCGCCGACACTCTCGTACGCACGTAAGGCCTCGATGAGATGCTCGCGCGCTCGATCGACGCGGCCGGCCGTCAATTCGACGATACCGCAGGCTAGCTGCCCAAATCCGAGCGAGAATCGATCGCCGAGTCGTTCGAAGGCTCGGCACGCGGAGTTCGCGTGACGCATCGCTTCGTCGAAGCGTCCGAGCATTCGCGCGGCATTCGCGACGAGAACCTCGCAAAGCGCCGTCGTTCGCGGCGTCGCTCCCGCCGAACGAAGCCCTTCGAGTGCGGAGAGCGATTCGCGCAGCGACTCCTCATAGTTTCCGTCGTTGCGTCGGAGCCAGGTGCGGATCCACGTGAGCTCGGCGAGCAAGAGTTCATCGCCGCGAGCCGACCGAACGCGCTCGATCGCGCGCTCCGTAAATCGAACGCCCTCCGGGACGTGGTTGCGATCGGACCAGAATCGCGAGAGCGCGAGGCACGTGCGGGCCGCGAGTTCGAGCATCGGATCGCGGTCGAGCGCGAATTCGAGGGCGGCCGCGATGTCCGGATAGTCGGGTTCGACCTTACGATACGTTTCGGCGGCGGACGCACCGCGAAGTTCGAGATTGAGGCCGACGACGTACGAGCAGAAGAAGCGCGCGTGCCGCTCGGCAGCCGACTCACGCTCCTCTTCGGAGAGGGAGCTTCGTGCGAACCGTCTCACGGAGTCGAGCATGTCGAAGCGTGCCGTCTCGTCGAGTGAGGCGATACCGATGAGGCTAGCCGCTTGCAGCTCTTCGAGCAACTCGTCGGCGCGGCTCGTATCGAGCGCCGTGACGCCGGCGGCCGTCCTCGCATCGAATTCCCCGCGAAACGAACCGAGCTGAAAGAAGAATGCGCGTGACGGGTCGGAGAGGACGCGAACGGTCCGTGAAATCGCTCCTTCAAGTGCTGGTTCCTTCGACGACTTCGCCTCATCTAAAATCTCGTCGAGGGCCCGCGTTCGCGTTCGTCGCGCCGAGAGTTCGATTGCCAGCGGAATGCCATCGAGTGCGGAACAGATCGACGCGATCGTCGAGAGCTCGGCTCCTTCGAACGCAAGCCGCGGAGCCACGGCTTTCGCGCGATCGACGAAAAGCGCGACGGCGTCCGCGCTCCGCAACGGCTCGAGGTTCCACTCGATGCTGCCCTCGATCTCGAGCCGTCGCGTGGAGGTCACGAGTGCGCGCGTCCCGGGCGACGCGGCGACGATCGATGCGACGACGCGCGTAACGTCGTCGCCGGCTCGCTCGCATTCGTCGAAGACGAGCAAGAGATTCTTGCCGGAAACTCGCTGGGCGAGCGAATCGCTTTCGAAGCCACCGCTCGCGGGAAGTCGTTGCTTCACGAGTGCTTCGATCGACTCGTCTGGCTGCAATCGGCCAACGTCGATCCAATAGGTGCCATCGATCGAGCGTGGTGCTTCGCGAGCCGCAACCGCGGCGGCCAGCCGGCTCTTGCCGATGCCGGCCAAACCGTAAATTGCGACGCAGTGATGCGATTGGAGGTGTTCCGAGATTTCGCGAAGTTCGTCCTCGCGTCCGACGAACGCATCGGCGCTCGTCGGCAACGAGACGTACGGCGTACTTCGGCGCAACCGTTCCGCGAGGGCGGCCGTCTCTCGATCGGGCTCCTCGTCGAAGTCCTCGTCGAGCCGCGATGCGAAGCGCCGGTAGGCGGCGAGGCCGGTCGCGGTTTCCCCGAGCTCGCTCGCGAGTTGCATGACGATGCGTACGAGTTGTTCCGCGTGCGGTTCGACGTCGAGTGACGCGCGTGCCCGTACGAGGGCTTCCGCCGTCCGCCCGGCGGTACGATCCTCATCGACGATGCGCGTGACCAGCTCGATATACGTGCGACGTAGTCGCTCGCGATGTCGGGCGATCCACTCTTCCTCGCCGTAGGGAGCCAAGAGTGGCCCGGAGTAGAGGGCGACCGCGCGTTCCGCTGCAGCGCGATCCAGTGCCGGACGCTCGAATTCTCGCACATCGACCCACGAAACGATGTCGTCGGAAATGGAAATCGACTTGAGATCGATCGCCCGAAGACCGAGTTCTCCGAGAGACTTTCGTAGATAGTTGAGGTGACGCCGTAGGTTTGCGCGCGCGGTGCTGCCGTCGGCATCGGGCCAGAGTTGTGAGGCGAAGATCGTTCTGGCATTTGTCGGCCGCCGCGGCTCGAGCAGCAGGAGCGCGAGTAACGGCAACGTGCGCGGTGGCGCTTTCAACGCAACGGGCGTTTGCCCGATAAATAATTCGGGACGTCCGAAAAGCGTGACTCGAAGACCCCGCTCCTTTGTCCCCGTCATCTCCTTCCTAGATTGAACCCCGCCCTAACTCATCCTCGACGGCGTTGCTCGGATGCCGCTAGTCTTGAGCCTGCAGCTCTATATACACGTAGTCGCCATATTGGTCGTAGATGTCGATTCCACACGTACCGCGTTCGGATTCCGATACCGATTGGGTGATCGTGTATGTCTCGCCCCCGCCCGAATAGGTGTAGGGGTTGGCTGGTGGAATGACGGCGCAGGGAAGAAAGAGACCCTGATAGCCGAGCGCATGTGCGGCGTTCGCTTCAATATTGAACGTGATTCCGGTCAATTGTGGAGCGTTGCTGGGGATCGAAACGATCTGTACGGTCACCGGCAGCGATTTCGGCGCGGTCGGATAAAGAACACATGGTCCATTGCACGTGAGCGACTCTTCCCCGATCGTCTGACCGGGGCCGATATTTTCGTTGCTCACGGCCAACGCTTCGTTTGGTACTCCGGAGTTTATAAAAACGCAGGGCGACGCAATGTGTGGGATTGGAAAGGGATCCGCGGGGTTACTGATCTCCGCCGGCGTCAAGCCGTCGATGCCAACGCAGAAATAATATGAAGCCGAGGTGCCAACGGGGCTTTGCGTCGGGGTAGGCGACGCCGTGGGCGTCGACGTCGGAGTGGGTGAGGGCGTCGGCGTCCGCGACGGGGTCGGGCTCGGCGACGGGGTGGGCGTTGACGATGCGGAGGCCGTCGGCTTTGCGGACGGGGTCGGCTGCGGCGTCAGCGTCGACGAGTTTCCGCTGCAACCAGCGAAGAAACCGACGATAGCGCAAAGGAAAAAGAGACGGATGCGATTCACGATCGTGCCCCCGGGTAAATGCGAACGAGTACCGGGCAATCGTAACGGGTGGAGCGTCTAGAAAGCGTCTAGGAGATCTTGTACCAGACGATTTGCTCCATTGTGGCGAGCAGCTTGCCGTCGCGGCCGTAGAGCGTCGATGACTCGTCGAAGAAGCCGTCGTATGCGACGCGCATCGTGGCGTCGTAGAGGATGAAATCGGATCCGACCGCTCCGAGATCGTCGTCGCTCGCGTGAAAATAGACGGTCATCGAGACGGTCGAGATCGGAACGAAACGCGTGACGCGATGGAAGATCTGCGGGAACGAGCAATCGCACATCGCGAGGAGCGACGCGAAAGTGAGCGGCGACTCGTCACGTTCGCGAACCCATGCGACCGTGTGCACGTCTTCGTCCGCCGGTCGTTCGGTAAACGGTTGACCGGAAACGAAGCGCAGATCGTATTGCCGCATCCACGCCGCGCGCACCGACTCCATGTTCGCGGGTGCGATGGCTTCCGGCGCTTGAGCCTCCGGAGGCTTCGCGATTGCGAACGACATCATCGGCCGGCGTACGGCCATGACGACCGTCGCATCGGCGCAGTGCACCGTTTCCCCGTCCTGCTCTTGTAAGAAGCGCACGAACCAGAACGAGGTCGAGCGGTTGCGGCGAAGGAGCTCCACGCGCACGTCGTAGCGCCCGGCGCGAATCGCGGCGGCGAAGTTGATCGTGATGGATAGCGGTGAGCCGTGCCGCTCGGGGTGATCGAGCACGGGGCGCAGGAGCGCGGCTGCGATCCAACCGCCGAACGGCCCGATCTGATTCCAGTACCGGTCGTCCGTTTCGTAGCTAGCCGTGGTCTCGGAGATCATGCCGTCAGGTGGGCGTCCAGCCATGCGACGACGTCCGTTTCACGTTAGATTCCTCCGACGAAGCGACCGGGCGAGAGCGTCCCGCGCGGATCGAAGCGTGCCTTGAGCGCACGCATCGTGTCGAGCGACGATGGAACGTCGCTCCAGCCTTCCAAGAGTTCCCGTATGGCGCCCGGAGCCGCGAGAACGCGCGTCCGCGGAAGCGCGTCGCGCCGATACGCCTCGAAATCGCCGATGTGGACGACGAACTCGGAGGTCATATTCGTCGAGACGCGCGCGACGAGATCTCCGTTGCACAGGTCCTCGATCGTTTCGAGGATGAGCTCGTTCTGCTGCGCCCTCGCCGCGAGCAGGTCGCGGCGCGCGGCGAGATCGGCGGGCAGCCCGTAACTGCAGTACGTCGTGGAGCGCGCGCCGAGCGGCGCGACGTACGCGTCGATTACGTGCGCGAAGGTGGACGGGACCTCGCGGTCGACGAGTCGCGTTTCGGGAACGCCCGCAGCACCGAGCGCGGAACGAACCTCGCGCGTCGCGCGCTCGACCGCACGTGCGGTGCCCTCGAAGAGTAAGAGCATACGGCCTTCGATCGAATCCCGTCCGTCGATCTCGTTCGCGAAACCGCGAATCACGAGCGCGGCTGCGGGTTCCTCGCCGAGCGCCGAGATATTCGCGACCGCGCGTGCGCTCGTGCGCTCGGGAAGCGCCGCGATCGCGATGCGTCGCACCTCGGGCACGGGCAGCGTTTTGAAGTTCGCCTTCGCGATCGTGCCGAGCGTGCCGAGCGAACCGACGTAGAGCTTGGTAACGTCGTACCCGGTCACGTTTTTCACGACCATGCCGCCCGATTTCGCCACCGTTCCGTCGGGGAGCACGGCCGTCGATCCGATCACGTAATCGCGCGAGCGGCCGTATCGCGCGCGGCGCGGCCCGAGCCAACCGCTTGCGAGCGTTCCGCCGACGGTTGCGAGCGAAGGACGCGGCGCGTCGAGGGGCACGAACTGTCCGCGCTCCGCGAGTTCGCGCTCCAATGCCGCGACGGTCATGCCCGCCTCCACGGAGATCGTGAAATCGCGCGGCTCGTATTCGACGACGGCGGCGAGCGCGCGCATGTCGATCGCAACATCGTAGCGTGCGGGTGCGTTGCCCAGCGATTGCAACGTGTTGCCACCGAAGACGACCGCCGCGCGGCCCGCATCGTCGCATTCGCGCAGAAACGCCGCGAGCTCGTCGATGTTTTGCGGCACGAAAACGCGCTCTGGCATGCGGCCGGCGAGACCGAAGCCGGGAAACTCGCGTGCCGCCTCTACAGCCACGTGCCGGCCGGGATCGTCGCTTGTGCCGCGCGTACTTCGCCGCAGACCGCGCCGCTCGGAAAGATCTTCTCGGGGTTGAACGCACGGCGCGGATCGAAGACGTCGCGCAGGCGTGCCATCGTGGCGAGGTCGTCGTCGGAAAAGACGAGCGGTAACGAGTCACGTTTTTCGGTGCCGATTCCGTGCTCGCCCGAAATGGTGCCGCCGAACGCGATGCACGTCGCGAGGATCTCGTGCCCCGCGTGCGCGACCGCTTCGATGTGTCCCGGGATCCGTCGATCGAAGAGCAACAGCGGATGGAGATTGCCATCGCCGGCGTGGAAGACGTTGCCCACCTTCAAACCGCAGTCGCTCGCAATTTCGGCGACGCGGCGAATCGCCGCGGGCAACTTCGTGCGCGGCACGGTCGCGTCTTGGATGTAGTAGTTCGGCGCGATTCGTCCGAACGCGGCGGCCGCGCCTTTGCGCGATTGCCACAGCGCCTCGCGTTCGCGCGGGCTCGTTGCGGAACGCCAGGAGAGCGCGCCGTGCGAGCGCGCGACGCCGGCGATCGTGCGTTCGGCTGCCTCGACGTCGCCCGCTTCGCCCGCGACTTCGACGAGCAACACGGCTTCGGCATCCATCGGAAAGCCGGCGTGAAAGTGCTCTTCGACCGCGCGCACGATCGTGCGGTCCATGATCTCGAGCGCCGTCGGAAGCAAGCCCGCGGCGACGATCGCGGAGACCGCCTCCGACGCGCTCTCGACGTCGGGGAATGCGGCGACGCACACGCGCACCGCTTCGGGCAAACGCATCAGACGAAGATCGATCGCCGTGACGATGCCGAGCGTTCCTTCGCTACCGACGAGCGCGCCCGTAAGATCGTAGCCGGCGTCGTCGAGCGAAACCGTGACGACGTCGCCCGCTTCGTCGACATACTCGATGCCGAGGACGTGCGCGCTCATCGAACCGTAGGCAAACGCGTGTGGGCCGCCCGCGTTCGTCGCGGTATTGCCGCCGAGCGTCGACGTCTTTTGGCTCGACGGGTCCGGGCCGAAGAAGAGGCCGTCGCCGGCCACGATCCTCGAGAGCTCGGCATTCACGAGCCCGGGTTGCACGCGCGCGCGCCGATTGCGCGTATCGAGCGAGAGCATCCGGTTCATTCGCGAGAACGACATCACGATGCCGCCGAGGTTCGCAACCGCGCCACCGCAGAGACCCGTCCCCGCACCGCGAGGAACGATCGGTTCGCCGGTCGCCCGCGCGACGCGGACGACCGCGCTTACGTCGTGGGTGGTCCGAGGGAGCACGACGGCTGCGGGAAGCGGCCCCGAGCAGAAGCCATCGAACGCGTACGCCGTAAGATCTTCGGGCGAGGTCAAGACGCTCTCGGGCCCGATCGCTTCGATCAAGCGCGAGCGAAGGTCGTCGACCGCCGATCCCGTCATCGGGTTGGCTTATGACGGGGCATAGCCGAGTCCTTGACCGCCCGCTCGCGACGCCTGCCGTTGACCCTCTTCCGCGCTCATGCTATGGTGGGCGCGACATGATGTGTTGCTGCTGTCGGTCCGTTGTATTCCGCCTGGTGTAGGTCCTCAGCCGCAATCGTCTTTGCAAGTTGTCGAAGCCCTCACCGGACGCACGTGAGGGCTTTTTTGTTGGGTAGCGTGCGCCATCGATCTCGAAAGGACCATCTCGTGACCATTTCCCGGCGAACGTTCGCCCTCGGAACGACCGCTAGTATCGCAGCGGCGCTCGTGCCGAATCTCGTCCGTGCGGCGGACGATCTCCACGTGGCCTTCGTGCCCGAAATCGCGACGACGCCGGCATCGATCTCGGCGAAGCAGCCGTTCGTCGATTGGCTTTCGAAATCGGTCGGGCGCAACGTCAACCTCATCATTCCGACCAACTACGCCGCGACCGTCGAGGCCGTTGGAAATGGAAGCGTGGACCTCGCGTACTTCGGCGGCCTCGCGTATTTGAAGGCGGAAGCGCACTACGGTGTGGTGCCGCAGGTCCAGCGGATCGAAGACCGTTCGTTTCACAGTCTCTTCATTACGAACTCGCCCGACGTGAAGACGCTCGGTGACTTGCGCGGAAAAACGTTCGCCTTCGGAGACGTGCTCTCGACATCGGGTCACTTGATTCCGGCGAAAGAGTTGCTCGAGGCCGGGATCGACCCCACCAAGGATCTCACGACGCGATTCAGCGGCAACCATACGAATACGGCGCTCGCCGTGAATTCCGGGCAGGTTCTCGCCGGCGGACTCGACGAGACGGTCTACCACGCACTCGTCGCGCAGGGCACGATCGATCCAGCGAAGGTGCGCGTGTTCAAAACGAGCGCACCGTTCGTCGACTACGTCTGGACGACGAGTAAATCGCTCGACGATGCGACCGCTGAGAAGATCAAGGCGGCGTTCCTCGCGTTGAAAGATCCGGCCGTGCTTTCGATCTTGCGTGGCACCAAATACGTCGTGGCGACGAACGCCGAGTACGCGCCGCTTCGCAAGGTCGCGCAGCAACTGCAGATGTTGTAGTGCCGGAAGGCTCGGCGATGCTTTCGTTCGATCGCGTCGTGCAACGCTTCGGAACGCGTGACGTCCTCGATGGCGTGACCTTCTCCGTGGCGCGCGGTGAACGTGTGGCGCTCGTCGGCCCGAGCGGTGCCGGAAAGACGACGTTGTTTCGGCTCGCGTACGGCGCGTTCGCACCGACCGCGGGCGTGGTGCTCGTGGACGGCGAGGAGCCCGGCGCCTTGCGTGGCGCGCGACTGCGCGCGCTGCGCTCCAAGATTGCCGTGATCTTTCAGTCGCACGGACTCGTCGATCAACTCTCGGCGGGTGCGAACGTCATCGCGGGCACGTTCGGGCGCCGGACGACGTGGGATGCCGTTCGCTCGATCGTCGCGCCGCATCGCGACGAACGTGAGGAAGCGCGCGCGGCGCTCGCGCACGTGGGGCTCGCCGATCGCCTTGGGGATCGCGTGTTCGAACTGTCGGGCGGCCAGCGCCAACGCGTTGCGGTGGCGCGCGCGATCGTTCAGCGTGCGTCGCTCGTGCTTGCGGACGAACCCGCGGCGTCGCTCGATCCCGACCTCGGACGCGATGTCGTGGAACTCTTACTGCGCGACGCTCGCGAGCGCAATGCCACGCTGCTGTGTACGCTGCACCAACTCGAGTTGACGGCCGGCTTCGATCGCGTGATCGCCGTGCGCGACGGACGGATCGTGGAACGCCGCGATCTCGTAGAAGCGGCGGCACGTTGAGCGCAGATGCGATCGCGTACGTTCGCGATGCGGTGCTGCAAACGCTCGGGATTGCGTGTGCGTCGACGGTGCTCGCGCTGTTGCTCGGATTACCGCTCGCATTCGTTATCGCGCGCGGCGGCACGATCGGGCGTGTCGTTTCGTTTGTCGCGACGATCGTGCGCGCGATCCCGGACCTCGTGCTCGCGATCGTGTTCGTGGTCGCACTCGGTCTCGGGCCTGGCCCTGCGATTCTCGCACTCGGGCTCAACTACGCGGCTTCCGTCGCGAAAATGTGCGCGGAGGTCGTCGGCTCCGTTCCGCGCGAGCCGGCGGAGGCATTGCGCGCCGGGGGTGCGACGAGCGGCGCGGCGCTGCTCGTCGGACTCGTCCCATCCGCGTGGCCGGGCCTCGTCGGCTTCGGCGTCTACGCATTCGAGAGTATCGTTCGCGCGTCGGTGATCGTGGGCGTCGTCGGTGCGGGCGGCCTCGGATCGCTGCTCATCCAGCAATTGAATCTGGCCGACTATCGCGGCTTCACGATCGCCGTCATCATCCTGGCGCTGCTCGTGATCGGGATCGAGTGGTGCGGCACGTACTTGCGTTTGCACGCATCGCCGCGGCTCGTGATCGGCACATTTCTCGGCATCGCGGTCGTCGGCTTCGCGACCCTCGCGTTCACGCCCGATCCGCCGTGGCGCATGCTCGCGAGCGCACCCGAACATCTGTGGCGCTACGTGCTCGGCGCCACGCCGCAATGGAACGCGACGATCGCGCAGAGTGCGTTCTCCGGCATCTTACAGAGCGTCGGCGTCGCCGTTGCGGGAACGCTGCTCGGCACGATCCTTGCGGTTCCGCTCGCGCTCGCGATCGCGTGGCCGGTCGCGCGGGGATGGATGCGCGGCACGGGTTGGCGACCGTACTCGTTCGTTGCCGAAGGGATCGGGCGCGTGACGCTCACTGCGGGACGCGCGGTGCCGCCGATCGCCCTGGGCCTGATCGGGATCATCTTCATCGGCATCGGCCCGCTAGCGGGCGCCTTCGCGCTTACGTTGCATACGATGGGCGTGCTCGGCAAATTACTCGCCGAGAGCTTCGATGTCGCGGACCGGCGCGCGGCCGAGTCGCTCGTTGCGAACGGCGCGACCGGCACCGCGGCAACGCTCGTCGCGCTCGTGCCCGGATCGTTCGTCCTGATCGCCTCGCACGTGCTGTATCGCTTCGAGTGGAACGTCCGCGCGGCGACGATTCTCGGGATGATCGGTGCGGGCGGCCTCGGCCAATCGATCTACAACGCGCAACAGATGCTCTTCTACGGCCAACTCAGCACGTACGTTCTCTGCGCGATCGCGCTGGTGCTGATCGTCGACGCCCTCGGCGACCGCGTGCGCGCGGCGTTGCGTTTGCAGCGGATGGTCGTGTAGGCGTGGCTCAGGTATAGAGCAAGAACCGTTCGCGTAACGTTTCGAACGCGTGCGTGCCCGGTATCCAGCGCGCGAGGATTTCGTTCGCGTCGAGGCCGTCGAGCAAGCCTTTGCGTAGCGTGTCCGTACCCCAATCTTTGTCGAGACCGGCGGCGCTCTCGATCGAAATCGTCGACGGTGAGATCTCGCGCACCGCGACCAGAACTTCGACGGCCGTGCGCACGGCGCGAAACGCGCGCGGTTCCGTGACGATCAGCTCGACTCCCGTGAGCGTCTTGCCCGCCCAGAAGCCGGCGAACGGCGACCATGCGGCCTCGCGGAAGAAGACGCCGGGAATCGAACGCGCGTTGAGCGTGCTTGCGAGCCGCGCACCGTCGAGCTTGTAGGCTCCGACGTACTTGAACGGTTTCGAGAAGTCGGTGCCGTTGTTGAGCCCCGCTCCCGTGATGAGTCCCGTTGCGGGATAGACGAGCGTCGTATCCCATTCGGGAATGTTCGGCGACGTTTGCACCCACTGCAAGCCCGTGTCGGGCCACAGCATATCGCGCGTGTAGCCCCGCATCGGAATCACGCGGAGATCGCAGCCGATCGAGAAGTGATCGTTGAAGAGTTTTGCGAGTTCGCCGACCGTCATGCCGTGGCGGATCGGGATCGCATAGAGTCCGATGAACGATGCGAATCTCAAGTCGAGCACGGGTCCCTCGACGATTGCGCCGCCGATCGGGTTCGGGCGGTCGAGCACCCACACGGACTTTCCGTACGTTTTCGCGGCTTGCATCACGTATGCGAGCGTCGAGATGTAGGTATACGCGCGATCGCCGACGTCTTGGATGTCGTAGAGCATCACATCGATACCGTCGAGCATCGCGCCCGTCGGATGGCGTGTCGCGCCGTAGAGGCTATACACCGGAAGTCCGGTGCGATCGTCGACGTACGATTTCACGTAGGCGCCTGCCGTTTGATCGCCGCGTAATCCGTGTTCCGGAGAGTAGATCGCTTTGAGCGAGATCGCGGGATTGCGGCGGATCGCATCGACGATCGTCTCCAAGCGCGACGTGACGCCGGTTTGATTCGTAACGACGCCGATGGTACGGCTCCCGAGATCGCGCCACGCGTCCGCGAGAAACGTTTCATCGCCGAGCGTCACGTTCGCAGGCGGTAGCGGCGCGGCGAGCGCGCGTTCGCCGCGCACGAACGTCGCGGCGGCTGCGGTTACCGCGGCGGAGCGAATCAAGAAATCGTGTCGACGCATCGACCGACGTATAGGCCGCACCGCGCGACGAGGCCTTGTCATTTCGCGCTCGCGCGTGATAGTGTTTTGTGACCGTATGTCGCTCGAAGAAATCGTTCTGCCCATCACGAAGCCCGAAACCGAATGGGTACGCGGTCGCGCGCTCGTCAAGATGAGTCCGACCCGAGATCATAGTCGCGTTCAGACGGAATTTTCTGGCGCGCTCAACGTTTGGGCGAACGGCCGGGGCGAAGTTGGAACCGAGTGGCGATTTCGGATCGCCGTGCCCGGCGAGGCGCGCCGCCCGCTCGTTCCGGACGTTTCGTTCGTCGAGATCGAAGCGCTGCGCGGTCTCTCTCACGAAGACATTCAATTGCCCGCGTTCGCGCCGACCGTCGCTGTTGAAGTCCTCTCGCGCGGCGACCTTGCCGCCGACGTCGCGAGCAAGATCGACGTCTATCTGCGCGGCGGCAGCCGTCTCGTCATCGTGATCGATCCTCGCAAACGGACGCTCGTCGCCCACGATGCGGAGACGGTGGCGACGTTCGCTTCGGGCGACATATTCACACATCCAGCGTTGCCGGATTTCCGGCTGGAACTCGGCCCGTTCTTCTCGCGCGCCCTCGATCTAACGACGTAATCGCGAACGATTACACGAATTCGGGTCGCACGTTCTCCGGGATCAACTTCGCCGCCGTCGCGCGTTTGAAGAGATCTTTGATCGCGGCGATGCCGTCGGCGCCGAGATCGACGGAGTACTCGTT
>Ga0116228_10000248_pt1 | contig 38888 bp, 24 predicted proteins | sample S1TSphfallax_2_FD_89694 | JGI IMG/M metagenome (GOLD analysis project Ga0116228, IMG submission 89694) | Host-associated microbial communities from peat moss isolated from Minnesota, USA - S1T2_Fc - Sphagnum fallax MG | ecosystem: Host-associated > Plants > Peat moss > Unclassified | place... | reverse complement strand
TTTCAATCATATGGTTTTCTTGTTGTCAAGGTTGAAGTAAATGTTTATGTTTCCACAACCTAGTTTGCAACTTGTTGCCTTCAAGCATATGGTTTTCTTGTTTTGATTAGGTTTTTGATTGAATCCTTTATAGCATGGAACTGCTACAAATAACAATAAGGTTCATGTATAAGTTTTTATATGTCGAAGTACTTTATATTAGGGTACCTTCTATTGTGAATGATTCTAGGTCGTCAAGTTGGTGATGTTATTGTTTGTAGTGTAACTTATTGCACTACGATCCATGGTGATGGTGAATATAATGTTATCAATGCAACAAAAGTTACACATGACCAATGTGAGCATTGTGTTGCAATTGTTTTGTTGAGTTCAAAGCCATTGGAGCCATTACTTGAGGCTAACCTAGTAGCCAAGGGAAAGAGAAAGAAAAGGGTAAAGGGATGGGAGGTGAATTAGGTTTTTTTAGGATGATTGGGTAGCAAAGCTTCCATGGACGAAAATTGTTGTTGGTTCTAGTGGAAATGTCCATATGGTAAATGTCAAGTGTGTTCACATATGGAAGGGAGAAATAAGGTTTCGGTTTTGAAGTTGAAAGCTTCTAGAAACCTACTGGGAGGTGCAAAAACAAAAAAGGCTTACTTGTGTTGTGGGGCAGTATTATATGTTTATAGAATGTCAACATGCAAAAGCATTGGAGTGAGAATGTTGGATGGGAAATTGCAAAAGCAATACATCACATTGTGCTCTCTATAACTAAAAAAGTTATTTCCGCAACAAGGTTCCTTGTTATGAGTTGTAATGAAGTGATGATAGTGGACAATCAATCTCGAGTTAGCATCTAAGCTTACCTTGCCCATGGTGGAAGTAATCCATGAATTCATCAAATTTGCTCAAAATCATGATATGTTTGTTTCCAAATTTGTGGGAGCTGTGAAAATTTGTTGTGTAGATTTCTATTCATTATATTGTGATTCAAAAAAGATGTACACTAATTTGAGGTTCAAGTTTGTCATAGACCTTGTGGTCTGCACGAATGATGGGATACTAGTAACCTGGTGGACTAATGTAGCCACTTTTATTTAGTATGCTACTTTTAATTTCTAGGGCCACCAATACCAAATCCATTGCAAGTCCCTTAATACAAGGTTATATGCCATGTGTATTCACGATGAATGTTATGCTTTTGTAGATGCAATGAATGTGTAATGTTTTGTTATAGTTGTTGGCCTCATTTCTAAATTTGGGAAGAGGTTTCCTAACCAACTAAATTCTAATGTAAAAACCATGTTCCTTGTCCATTTAGCCCTATTGAAAGCCTGATATTGATTTGAAAAGTAGTTTGGTGATGAAGGCTTGAAGGCACTTGCCCTACTGAATGAACAAAAACTTGGTATGGGAACATCCCTTTTCAATTTGACTATTCATGCAAATAGCAAGCAAGTTTTGGAGCCTCCATTTACATGCAATCCGGTGATTACATTATGGTCCAATCTAGGCTCTATTGCTTTCCTAAAGTAGCAACTATTGGAGTATATCAAGTTGGTGAAAATTTCAATTGTCATGGTTTTGGGCAATGTGGACGATGAATGTTGTTTTCCAATGTTGTTTTTGATCAAGTCTAAGCTCAAAAATAGATTAACAAAACCACCTTGATTTGGTTGTCAAGATGTTTGTTCAAAATCAAAACATCCATGGATACTTTTCCATTTGAAAATGTGATCAAAGATTGGCATGAAAGGAAATAAATGTATGTAGAAGATGCTTAGATTATTTTGAACATTTAATGTTGCATACTAAATGTTTTTAGTGTGTTATGTTGGCAAATGCACCTTGTTTGGTTACATGATGGTTTGAGATTAGGTTGTAGCTTTTATGTAAATAGGTAGGTAAGTATGTAACCAAAAGAGAGGGTCCGAAATCACACAACACACTGGTTGCCTACACGACCTTAGGCGTCAATGTCTTCCCGATCTTCTTCTTCACAGTTCAGACCTTTGATCATCCTTCAACACATTGACTGCCTACTGACACTCACATACGCACGTTGTAAGACCAGAGATGTCTTTGCTTTACTTCCACATAACGACAGAACAGAATTCCCAAGATGCATCTCCTGTCCCGCCCACTCACACAATTTCCAGCCAAAGAAAATCTTTTCATTCCAAACTATGTACATTGCCCGAAAGCACAAGCTTGATTTCCATCAGATGCTCAGAAAACACCAGCTTCCCAGTGTTGTCTGCTCTTTCTTTCTCTCTCTCTCATTTTACTACAGCAATCGCTTGGCCAGGTACTAGGCGCAGCGGAAAGTTCTAGTCTTGCAACAAGCTCTCCTGCAGCTAACAGAACATCTACTCACTCTGTCCTTCATAGATCTCTTACTTCTGCCTCTTCATGCCCTCCTTCTTCCTACCCTGTTTTACTATCTTCTACTATGTTCAGATCTCTCCAAAATTATCCTCCTGATCTTTTTCCACGCCACCAAACCTCCGTTTGCTTCCTCCTGAAGCTTTTTGAAAATCTTCCCACTTCGTTCCATCCATCACCAACCGCCTGCCGCCATTGCTTACTCCTCCTCATCAATTCGGCTCCATATCTTCCCATTATTTCTAGCTGCCAATTCCCATGAACCACTCAGCACACACCAACCGAGAGCCAACAATCCATGCAATTTCATGCAGTAGTAATGGGGTGCCGCAATAAGATGACGGCTGAATCAACCAACATTTAGATTTGCACGGCGACCTAATTTCACACTACAAGTAGTCATGTCAATTTTTTTGTTGCAATTGCAATTTATATGAAAGTTACATTTTTCCCCCTTCATGTATATTGGTGTGTTATGGAGTCACTTGTAGAAAACCACCCTTTTTTAACCAAAAGTTTTCAACTACATGATATTTGCAACTATATTTCAACTAGGATTTTTTTTTAAAAAAAATAATTAAATCAACTTGTATACTATATTGTATATAGTTGAAAGAGAAATTTTCAACTAGGTGGTCATTTGCCAAATATTCCTAACCTCAACAATGTTTCCAAGTTGAATGAATGCCCAATTAGGTTGGTAAATAATTTGAAACATGTTTCAACTAAAGGGGCCATTTTCAAAATATTCTTGGAATCTAGAATTCTTTAGTTGGCACACAATCAAAACATTAACTAGTGTTCAACTATTTTGGTGACACCATCAACACACATATATGGATGATAAAATGTATTAAAGGATGGATGAAATGCAATCTTATTTACAACTTTGTTGCAACTATCTCCTTCAACTAGGTTAAACAACATGCAATTTCAATTCTAATATTTATTTAAAATTATGATAACATAACTTACATGTAAATTTTCTTTGTGTAAATGAATGGTTTTTTCTATGCATATATATATATATATATATAACCTTAATTTCAAAATAATGTTTAAGGAAAATCTAAAATATATGTTAGCAATAATGTTTATGTTCAATACACATGTAATTTATTATTTTTAATGTAGATCATTACAACATATTGAATAATGATACATAATTAATAATATTATGCAATTCTAATGTTTATTCATTTGTATACACATGATATTTTGATTTTTGTTTAAATTTATTTTAAAAACTCATTAAACAGTAATGTACCCTATGTCATTGGCCCAAGTTTCAATACATATAATTGAATTTTCCTTCCAAACCCCTTTTTGGAACTTTTTTGAATTTCCAACAATAAGACTCACTAAAAATTCAATAATATTGTTCACATTTTAGGTTTCAAATTTATGGAATCAATGTTATTAAATCAAACTTGGTGAGGGTAGGTTTCATCCGGCCGATAGAGCTCACATATTGGTGATCGCACATAGTGTTGGTGAAAAAGAAGGGTGGAAACAAATTGAGGGTATGTGTTGATTATAGGGACTTAAATGCTCGCACCTTCAAAAATCACTTTCCCTTGCTATTTATTTCCACAATTGTTGATGAAGTAGCGGGGAAAAAATTAGATAGTTTCATGGACGGTTATTCAAGGTATAATCAAGTGTCCATAACACATGAGGATTGGCACAAGACGGCCTTCACTTCCCCATGGGGCACATTTGTTTACATTGTGATGCCATTTGGGTTGTGCAATGCATTAGCCACTTTCCAAACAGTCATGACCTATGTTTTCTCTGAACTTCTTCGTAAGTTAATGGTTGTGTTCATTGACGATTTCAGCACACAAACATCTTGAGAAGAACATCTAGAGATGCTCAGGGCATGTTTCCAGAAATGTAAGGAGGTTGGCATCTCATTGAATCCAAAGAAGGTGTATTTAGCAATGGTTTGAGGCATTCTTTTGGGTTATGTTGTCTCTAAGAAGGGTAAAAAACCAGATCTTAATAAGGTGGAAGTCATTATAAACCTCCAACCTCCAACCTCCAACCACAGTCAAACAAATCCAAAAGGTTCGAGGCCACATTGAATGGTATCAAGATTTAATTGAAGATTATTCTACCCATGCTACACCTTTGACCAACCTCACCAAAAAGGTAGTCAAGTTTGAATGGACCTAGGAATGTCAAGATGGGTTGAATGCCTTGAAAGAAAAACTCACCTTTTTCCCTTGCTTATTATCACCAGATTGGAATAAACCATTCCATGTCTATTGTGACGATTTAGAGGTGGTAGTTGGTAGTGCCTTATGCCAATGTGATGAAAATGGAGATAAACTTTGTGACACAATGGGTTCTGTGGACACCTCTAATTGTGGCAATCATGCCCAACTTGTACTCCATTATGTTTTTTCTTTTGGAATTGGATTTTTTGGTGGGTTTTCTATTTGCATCTCTTGAATAAACTTGATAAAAAATTATTGTAGTCTCTACTTTTTTTCCCAATCAGCAATAGTTTTTATTTTATTAGCTTTTTGTCTTTAAACATTTTTTTTTCAATAACTTTGCTCTTGGTGATGGCCATATTCACATCCAGCATATGGACAAAAGGATTTGAAACCTTGGGCTCTACCACAACTTGTTTTTTTGTTGGCTTCATTCCTTTGTTCTTAAACATAGTTTGCATATCATTATATTAAAGACAATTTATGATCTTATGTCTAGTGTCACCACAAATATGACAGGAATACCTCATAGGCCTCTATACTTTAATATGTTGAGTAGTAACTTTAGAGACTACATGAACATGGTCCTCCTTTCTTTTCACTCTATAAGTTTCAGCATTATGATTTGTCATGTGATAATTTGTACATTACATTTTTGTTTTCTTTGGGATTTTTTGAGGTTTTTAAATTGATATTGTTTTACTATTTTATGGTACTAATAGATTATTTATGGCCTCTACTTCAAAAATTCCTTCTTCACAAACTAAAGTTGTTTCTTTATGTTGTTGTGGAGTTTTTCTTTTCATACTTGTTACGTGCAAATATGGTAGTAATCCAGTCTTAAAAATAATAGTTAAAAAATTATATGTTGTCTTGTGTTGAAGACTATTGGCCAACTTCAATAATCTTTCATAGTAGACTTCCATTCTTTTCATGCTTCATGTTTTTCAAATGTAGGTAAATTTGTTCATTATTCTGAACTTTTCTATACCTTAGTGAGGCAACTTTATGTCCCTCTATTCTCAGTTCTATGAGGTGACTATATTTGAAAGTACATACATTATCGATGAAGGAAAAAAAATTTAAGTGTATTTTTAGATGTTAAGTTACGTTTATAGTTGAAATTAGATAGCTTGCTTCCTATGCATGATTTATAATTTATAATTGACAGATATATCTTCCAAGCTCAAACACTCCAAATCCTAGAATTTTATGTCAAATTGCCACCCCTTCAAACCAAGTTTAAGGATTCAACACTAAGTTCAACTTGGCTACAAACCACTAGTCACTTAAAATATCACTATCAACACGTTTGTTGTCCAAATAGAGCTTTCCTTAGCTCATTAGAAAGCTAGCTATATGATGTATCTACCTACCAAATTTCAAGCCTTGCACCTAAACTAGTAAGAAGTTATGCTACTAGACTTGAGAGGGTTTTATGAAGATAGTAAGTTCAACTTGGCTGCAGACCACCAATCACTTAAAATATCACTCCTAACACATATGTTGTCTAAATCAAGTTTGTCTTAACTCAATAGGAAGCTAGTTACAAGGTGCATCTTCCTATTAAATTGTAAGCTCTGCACCCAAACTAATAAAAAGTTGTGTTACAAACCCGAGAGGGTTTGTGAAATTCCTTTAAAATTTTCAAGTTCCCAACACTATCCTATTCACTTCTATTCTTTCAAAGTACCCCAAACATCTAACCCACTCTCCCTCTTTCCACCATCTACTAAGACTCATCATCCTTTTCCTTTCCTTCCCCGAGAGAAATCACCCTTCGAAAAGACCTCCCAAAACCTCCTCCTTGGGCTTGTTTTTTTTGTCCAATGGAAGTTGTGGAAATCCTTCCTTCCAATCCACGGCCTTTTCATCCTTCAAAAACCAATGAGAATAAAAAATGATTTGCCTTTTAATGGAATTTAAGATGATAATTCTAGTGCCCAATGAAACACTGAGAGGGTTCCATCTTCTAATAAAATAGGATGATAATCCTTATAACCAATGGAATTTGAGGACTCATCCTTTTCCTTATCTTAAACATCTCGATGAGGTTCTCGAGCTTCATCTTTATCCATTCAGTCCGTTTGACTTTCACCTCCCACTTCTTCATCCTAATTATTTCAATTATCTAACTATTAGGATAATTTATTGGTAGTAATAAGTAAACATCCTTGAGTCCCTACTTGACTAAATCCACTCGATGGTAGTAGTAACATTTCCACGTACCATTTATTCTTTTGATATCCCCTAGTTATTTTTTACCATGTATTAATTAACTGTGTAGTACACTGTAAATTGGAATTAAAATTTCCATCACAAGAACCCCCGTGCACTTCTAGATCCATCATCAAAATTAGGGCTTGACAAATCCATTAGAACTAGGATGTCTGGGTTTTCACGAAGTTCTGCCGTCATTGCCACACATTACACCTACCCTAATTTGTTAAATAAAGTTATTGACCCCTTCTGAATGTAAGTATTAATTTTTTTTTATTAGCCCTTTAGTTTTTGCTAACGTAGGTGAAGATTCAATCATGGCAAATGATGTTGTTACGCCCTTAAATCCTCTAATTATGCTCGTAGAAGAGGAAAAGCTTGAAGAACCACCACTTGATGTGAATGTCTCCCAACGGCCGTGCGATGAAAAACCGTTTGGAATAGTGGTGCGCACATAAGTCAATCGTCCGGCATGGGATCGTTGATTGTGTCCTAACCCACATGCTTTAGCAATCTACTTAGAATTTGTTTTTGCTTATGGAGCTGCACTAGAAAGGTTTAACAAGTTTCAATGTGAAAATGATGATGTTCGTCTTCATTGTGGAACTTAGGTTCTTGGTGATGGCCATTATCATTGGCTACGAGGCCCCATCAACCCCCTCTCCATGGAACATAAAGCCAAATACCTAGCTCGTACCATTCGTCGCCTTTTGGATTTCTTGCAGTTGTGATTTATCCCCTCTAAATCATTTAATAAATTTTAATTCACTGAAGGCTACTTGGGTGGAAATACTAGGATTTCAATTCTATTTAGGGATCTGATAAAAGTGAAGATTGAGTAAGGGTGTATTAAGACTACATCATGGAAATCTTACAAGCACATCATTAGTGCTTGAAAATTATTCTAGAAAAATAATTTAATGTTATCATGGCGAAATCTTATTGTTAACCATGGGCTTGAAGATTGTTTTATCTCTATTGGACCTTTCATTGACCCTTTTCAACTACTTCATGAATCTCAATATCCTTGTTGTCACAACCCTAACCTTGGGCTTATGAAGGTGCAATCAAAAGGGAGGTCGAGGAATCACATTTCATGCTCCTAAGAGTGCAAAAGAGTGTGAGGGAATGAACCCTCACACTCCTAAATGAGCTCCCACTTTGGGAGTTGGATCCTAGTGGATTCCCAAATCTTTAGAAAGTGATTGTAGGGGCCAAAACCCATTGGATTGAAAAGTTCCTTATTTCATGAGAAAGCTCTTGAAACGTAGATGTCTAAAATGGGTTTTCATAACCCATTTGGACACTTAACACACAAGTTATAGCCAAAATAAGGGCCAGGGGTCAAATGGGCAATTTGACTCCCGACCATTAAAAGTCAGGAATCACCCCAATTCCCTCATGTGAAGGTGGTGTGAAACATACTGTTGGAAAGCTCTCGACAAAAGGTACAACTTTGCTTCAAACTTCATCTCAATCAAAGGTCTACACGCAAAGTTATGGGCCCCCAAAGTCGCAAGAATCCCAGCTATGGAAATTTTGGGATTCCCACTTGGGAGTCCCAGGACAAAATGACATTTGGGTGCTGGTCCCGTAACTAGGCACAAAGTATACTATAAGGGGGAAGGTGATGGCTTCCCCCAAGTTTGAATCGTGGTGAGTCTTATGAGTCCAAGTTTGCCCGTGGTTCGTCCTAGCACCAAAAGTGTTTTAACTATGCACTAACCAACTTGTTGTTTGGTTTTGTGTAGGTTCGTGTGAGTGAGTGATTTCTTTTCATTCTTCCTAGTCATGTTTCAAAATTCAAATGCCTCTCTACCCCAAAGTGTTGCGAGCCAAGGAGCGTGCGCCAACTCTTTACTTTTTTGTTGTTTTCACCTCAAACTCACATTTGAGTCTATCAAGGAGCTTGGGAGCACGTCACTTGCTATTCACTAGATACTAAAACAAGACTAATGTTTTGTTGAGCACCATAGATTTTGGTGTTTATTTCCACCCCCAACCCTTTAAAGATCTTTCACCCCTAATTGCACAATTAAAGTCCTGAAACTATGGTTATCAACGTTTTGTTGAAGAAAGGAACTAACCCAACACCTTATTTTCCAATATCATATTTTGGAAAAGAAAACAACCCCCCCATGCAACTATGCGCATTCATCATCCTTTATTTTAACATGAAGTTGTTAAAAACCTTTAATAACCTTACCACACTCGAATATCCTTGATGCAACTCTCAAAAATTGAGACTACCGCACATGGTTGTGTCGATATGGCTCATAACTTTCTACAAAAATCTAATTACAATTCTACAAAAGTGTAATCTAGGTAGTCTCCCATATAATTGTTACACTAATCAGACACAATATTTTAAAAGGTAAAAATTAACATATTAACAATTTTTGCATCATCTATTTCATTTTTTGCTTCAGTGGTAGCTTTATACACTCTAACATGAACATTTGGGTTAGAATCTTTTACATACTTAGGATAGTTAAGTGGTCAACAATCATGTCTATTTAATGGTAATGGTGGCCACTTGGATGCACCATTGGCAATCCAAAATATCCTAGAGGTCTTGGTGGATTTGAGCTACCTCTTTCTTGATCTAATGGCTGATTAGCAAAAACCATGTGCACCTTGGGGCATATCTTCATGCAAATTCAAAATTTTTGTCCCCCTTGGAGTTTATGGTCTAGATGTATTACCAACAACAATATTAATTGGTGCTGATATAAATGAAGCTTAAGTAATTGTAATCATAGATTAGGGCATTGTAAAACTTGAAGTTCCTACATAGGTAACTCCAATATTGTCTTGAAGTACTTTGCATAGGAGTTACAGAGATAGGTATTACATCTGCCATAGTTTGAACTTTCGTTTTTACTTTGTTATCTCTCCATATTTGTTTTTTGAATCTATCTAGAATTTTGACCCTCTCATGGTACAGATCCTCTGGTTCAATATGTCCATGATTTCTTATTCTTACAAGTTTCAGATTTTTGAAAATGCTCAGCGAATCCTTGCTTCACTTTTTTTCAATAAATGGACATTCATTGATCTAATGTCCAATCTAATGGTAGTATGTGTAACATGGAGAATTTGATTTTAGAACTTTGTTTACACTATGAATTCCTCTACTCCAATCCCTTGGAACTCCATCAATAATGCTTCCACTCTATTGATTAATTATGGGTTCACAGTACCTCACTCTTACAACCATAGGAACACCTTCTACTATTGTTGGTTCTTCTTTTGGTAAGATTATAGTTTCTTGTCTAGTTACAATTATTGGCTCAACTCCTCTAGATATTTTGATACCTTGAATTGTGGCTTCTTGTTCAATAACATAATGAATTGGAGATTCAAAATTCTAAGTTGTTTATTTAAACTCTTCATTTTCATGGCCTTCCCGATAATAAGGAATTGAAGCAAATCTCAACCTTAGTACCACTTCCTCCCTTTATAACTTGTAGAGTTTCTGTTGTTCTTCTTGAATCATAACATCAAAGTCATGTTGTTGCATCAGATCTGTTGATTCTAGCATAACTCTTTATCGAGGTTTAGATTTTTGACTCCATGTAAATTCAACATGTGAGTTTACATTTTTAATCGGACGCTTTACTTTCTTGGAATTTTATTGCAGATTGCTGGTGCGCTTCTATGTTTCACTAGTTTGCATTTCACGAGGAATAATTAGTGCTTCCTGAGGTGTTTTGTAGCTTGCAAGTCTTTCTTTGATCCACAAATGTTTCTATTTTATCTTAGAAACTTTTTTAGGTGCTTCAAATCGTTGATCCACCTTATTTGCACTCAAATTGTTACTAATGGCAGCACCATTTTCCACTTCATGTAATATGTCTTGATCTAGTTGTCTATTTAGACTTCTACTTACAATTTTATTTTCCATCTCTCCACGTTTTAATTCAAATTTAAACAAAGTTTTGCATTAAAACCAAATCCTCACAATTAGCTACTATGCTTAGATATGCTTCCTAAACAAAAAATTATGATCAAGATTTGAAAAAAATGTAGAAAATGGAACTAGAGTTCACTATCTATTTATAAAAACAAAAGTTTCAGCAACAAGACAAACAACATTAGGAAATTCACTATGAATTCAAACCATGAGATGGTTGCTAAATGGTAAACACAAAATCTTTAATCCTATATTTTGATCTAAATCTAGACTAAAATATAATAAGAATAATACTAACAAAGTCTACTCATTTAAATCTAATTAGAACTAGTTTCAGAATTAAAATCCAATAATGAAAGTATGATTAAAAAACATCAAAATAATAACTCAAATTATGGAAACAAAGTTTTTCCAAAAATCAAAGCATATTTTTCTCATATTCCATTAAAGTTCCATGTTCTACAATGATACAATGGTCCTCATCTCTTTCTTTTCTCCAAAGATATACCTAAAAAAAAAACATCCCTACGTTTTATTCAAATTCAAATGGTGATAAAAATTATGTAATCTAGCTAGTAATTCTTATAAACAATAATTAAGTAAATAAAAATATACTGACTTATAATTATCGCAAGTAACTACTCCCTTAACAATTGGTTTATTAAATAAAATCATCTACAAATCGTTGTACATGTTTTCAAAACCACCTAACTTGATTGAGATGTGGCAAACATCAATTGATTAAAACACAATGGTTAATTGAAACGGGTTTTCAATTCAACCAACCTTGTTGTTCACAACTTTGTTGGCCTCTTTGAGCAACTTGTGAATGAACCTCCTCAACATATCAATGTCAAAGGCTTGGCCCACAATTATGCAAGACAATGCATCCATTTTCACTAATTTAGGTTTGTATTAGTTGTCTCTAAGCTTCATGCCAAGTGCATTGTCTCTCTCAACCTATTGAATGGGTATTAGTGGCATTGTCATGAATGCAAGACATCCACTTGTCAACATCATCCAATGAAGTAGATGGGTGATCAAGTTGCCATATTGGATGAACCAATTGCATCAAGATTATAGATTGCCACCAATATTGTAAGGTGGCAATGGGTGCAATGGCATGTCGAACATGATCAAACACAAGTTGAATGGACAAAAATATCAATTTCAAACTGTTGACAATGAGGAACCTCATGATTGGGCAATCAGATCAAAACTTAGGTTGCATGAATCTTGATGTTAGTGGTTGACACAACTACAATAGGACTTGGTGGATGACAATCGGGTCAACAACATCAATGCCATCATCTTGTCAACATTGGACGTGGTCAATGAGATGATCCAAAGAGGATGTCAAACTTGTGGGCAAATCACTAAGCACATTAATGACGAGCATGTCTTCTTAAGGGTTCTTATCCTTTGATTGGACCATTGCAACAAAAAATCTTGTCATGAACAAACAATGCTTTATTTTGGAGGATGTTGTCCATGATTCATTAAGACCCACAGTGACCATGGTGGAGGTGTCAATAGAAACTACCAATCATCTCAACTGATATTACACATCACAAAGGATTGTTTGTGTTTTATTAAAATAGGCTTGGATCATCAATGCTAGTTGATGCAATGTGAGGTTAAAATTTGAAGGTGTAGGGAATACAAATGCAATTTTGATTTGTTCCATGGATGTACCCGGTGGAATGATGTGGTTAATTACAAAGTCATGCCAACATGACATTATCAACCATGGGCTCAACTCACGAATGTCGAAGAATGTTGTTTGGTTTGTGACCAAACATTGATGATCTTTGAATGATGCTTACGTTTGTGTTTTGAACTCCAACCCAACTTCATCGCCTTCAAGGTTCCAACTGCAATGATCAACCCCAAAATATGTACGGTAATCAACCTTGTGAATTGTTTTTTACACCTTGTAGGGTTGACGAACCTTATTGATTGATAATTGGCAATGGCAAAGTAATCAATGTTTTGCAATGCTAAAGATGGAAGCATAATAATAAACACACCCCTCCACCTTGCATTGATATCCATTGAGGATAACAATCCCAAACATCGATTGGAAGAACAACCTGATTGGAACCATTGTGTATTTTTGTAGGTGTTAGTCATGGAAAGGAGTGAACTAGAGGTCCTTGAATGACGTTTCTGGTTCTATTGTTTACTATGTTTGATGAGGTGTGTGCACACTTGGCTTGGGTTTGGGTCTAGGCAAACATCGCAATCCTTGCACAGTAACAAACATATGCCATTATTGATGTTGGGAATAATGAAACCAACATCAATAAACAAGTTTGGTGTTTAACAAGTGGGTGGGTTAATCAACATACCCAAAAAAATACATGTCGTAAAGATTTTGCATGGTCATTAGGACATTAATTGCCAGTACAAAAGCTTTGGAGTCTTGCACAATGTGCTCTAGAATGATATTGAAGATTATCATTGTGGGAAAATGTCATGAGGAATCCGTCAATGAAACAATGGAACTTACCATCTAATGATTGATTGACAATGGCATGCCCATTAGAAGTTACAACTTGATAAGATGGTTGGTGAAATAATCGGTGGTGACCCTTGTGTTGTGCAAGTGTATCAAAATCCAAATCACACTTGACACAAGTGAAATAGGCCATGTAGCAATGTTTCGAGAAATGTTGACTTGTTGCACTTTTTCCCCAAATTCCTTAAAATGTGTGATAGGTGAATTGATGATGTCCAACATTGATTTTGCTTATGTATTCTCCATGGAAAGCGTATGAAGCTTGCCTTTCAAACACCTACAAAGGGTTAGGGAGTTGGTGGTTAACTACAAAGTTTCAAAATTTGGGAAATAACATGCAAAATCTTCACACTTGGTGTTCAAATGGAAGGAAGGACAAATCCATGAGCATGCTTGTCGTGAAGCTCCCTTGGTTTTGTCATATTGCATGTGCAAGATGCACACAACCATATAGTGCATGTATTGTTTCTTTGTCTATATTCTTGTAATCAAAGTTATGTCAATCGAAAAAATGGAAAAGCTAGATAGGTATTATTAAAAACCATGGATGTAAAAATGCTATAAAAAAAATTTGAATGAAAGATGTGATGAAGGCAATGGACTTTGTTGGAGTGCAAAGTTGTTTTGCACGAAAATGCTTAGCAATTTTCGATGGACCCTTATAGAGATTTCATAACCCAAATTGGAGACAAAACTTTGACCAAACATACTTTCTTCTACTAATACATATGACTCTACAACATTTGAAAACCCAATCCCATATACATATTTTGGATTTGTCCCCACATAACATTATTGTGAAGAGATAATAGAAGACGATGGTTGAACTTCAAAGTTTATTGTGCACCTCTACTGCCAAGACCCTAACCTTGCTCTACTTTCCATGTTATACTTATCATCCTAAATCACTGGACACAAATATCGCACCCAACAAGAAAAACCCAATCACGTGTCATGTAGATCGTCCTTCTCTAAACATAAAGACCAAACTCAACAAGAAAGACCCCACATAAAACAAGTGTAACCCAATAATAATGTGTACAATAACACACACAAATATACAAATTTCAAGAACTCATCTTGGAAACATATGATCAAAGCATGACAAACTGTTCGAATGCAAGAAGGGGCGATTCACATATTAGTAGATGCATGTGTTGCCATGATTGCAAAGCTTGATTTGTTTCTTTAGGTGTTGAATTAACAATGTCACAACATCCATTGCCAACCACCTCATGCCCAGATGAATTTGCTTATTGCCAAAGCTTCGTTGTGCATGACATGGAATACCTCAACACATATGTCACACAACTGGAAAAAATTATATTTTTGAATGATTTGAACAGAATGAATGCTTCTTATCATTGTAATTCAATGGTACACAATGTTGTTTTGGAAAGGAAGGAGGTGAATTATGGACTTTCCAAGCTTCACTGAAGCTCACACTATATCAACATTGGAACAATGCATGTAATGAATGGCTTGGCCATCTACACAATTTAGGAGATTGATGATAAGTTGATGAGATATAGAGGAAGAAGATTGAAAACATGTTGAACCATTTTCCTTACCTTTTAAACTGACATTCATCCATTTGTTTTCATTACTAGAATTCCTTTATTTTTACTATAAATTTTCGTTAAAAAAAACCCATTTTGGACAAGCGTAGAAAAAATCTCCTAGTCATTTTGGATAAGTTGTTTTAAACTTGTCCATTGTGATTGAACCATGTATTTTTTGGCCAAGCTTAAGTTAGCAGTTTTGATTAGTCATTTCAACTGGTACTTTTGACTAATCAATATAATAATCAAATGTTTTTTTGACTAGTCAAACACCATTTTGACTAGGTAAATGCCATGTGGCATTTAAATAATGGCCATGCAAGTTAAGCCACATGGCATCTAAACATTGGCCACCTAGGCTATGCCATGTGGCATTTAAACACTAGCCATCTAGGTTATGCCATGTGGCATTTAAACATTGGCCACTAAGTTATGCCACATGACATTTAAACATTGGCCACTAGGCTATGCCACATGGATAGAACCTAAATAACCTAGGTTAGACCTAAAATTAGATACCTACTCCTAAGGTCCTTTGTCTAGGAATCTACAACCTAAACTCCTAGGTTTAGTTCTAGGAACCTATAACTAACAACTAGATATAGAAGCCTAAAATAAGTTAAGACAACTTAAGTTACGACCTTTACTAGGCTTAAATGTACACCATTTAAATTAAGCCTACACCTAGATGACCTAGGTAGGAAAATCCTATTTCATTTTGAATTTGGCCTTTAAAGTTAAACCTTTTCAATTGGTTCATCCCAAGTGCCCTTCCTTTTTTTAATATTTATTATCTCTTGGATGCTTATGGTGCATTTATTTATATTGTTCATCATTTGGAAAGGATGACAAACAATATGGGACAAACTTTTGGGAGGGAAAAACATTTTCGTGTCCACACAACATTATTCCTAAATAACTATGTAAGATACATTAAATAAATACATAAATAAATAGGTAGGTAAATATGCATGTTAATTAAATAAAAATAAAAATTAGTAATAGTTAATGTTTAGTTATTTACTTATAATTAATAATTACAACCAAATTATAACTAATCTATACAAATTTGACCTAATTCATTATATATTATCAACAATGTATTTGTAATAATTAGTAATTAACTATTTAATTACACGTGCATTAATGTATTTTAGGTAAATAACTAGTTAACCAACTAATAATTTATCATAGGTATATAAATGGCCTACCTTAGCCTATATAAATAGGTTACCTATAGGCTAAAATATAGGTAAATAGGTGGAGTATAGGTAGGGTATGCATAAATAAATACACCTACATATAAGTTAATTATATTTAGGTTATTTAACAACATACTTACATTACATAAATTAAATAGGTGGCTAATTTAACTCAGGAAAGATCAATTATGGCAAAACTAATGATTAGTAAAATAATGTTTAAACCAACCACAACTAAAGTAATTATGGAAAAATTAATGATTATCAAACTAATAATGGCTAAACCAACCAAAAATTAAAAATAATTATGGAAAAATAACCATGACTAAACTAATTATGGTTCAATTAACCATATCTAAATAAATATGGTGAAACTAACCCATGAATAAATATGGTTAAACTAATTGTAAGTAAATTAAATATGGCCAAACTAATCAATACATAAACATTTTATGACTAAACTAAAAATGATTGAACTAACCATGAATAAAATAAATATGACCAAACTAACTAAAAAATAAATAATTTATGGTTAAACCAACCATGAATAAAGTTAATATGGCTAAACTAACCAATGAATAAATATTTTATGGCTAAACCAACTGTGCATAAATTAATTGTGGTTAAAATAAAGATGAATGAAACAATTATGGCTAAAATCAAAATGGTTAAAATATTTATGGCAAAATTAACCATGGTTAAACTAGAAATGGTTAAAATAACCATGAGTAATTAAATTTGGCTAAATTAACAACTAATAAAATTAATATGGCTAAGGTAATTAATGAATATATATTTTATGGAAAAACCAATTATGGAAAAAATTAATTATGGTTAAAATAATTATGGAAAAAATTAACCATGCCTAAACTAGAAATGGTTAAATTAACCATGAGTAAATAAATTTGGTTAAATCAATAAGTAATAAAGTTTATAAAGTTAATATGGTTAAACTAACTAATGAAGAAGTATTTTATGGAAATATATATATATAAATTAATTATGATTAAAATAAACATGAACGAAATAATTATGGATAAAATCAAAATGGTTAAAATAATTATGGAAAAACCAACCATGGTTAAATTACTAACCATGAATAAAGTTAATTTGGCTAAAATAAACATGAATGAAATAATTATGGCTAAAATAAAAGTGTTTAAAATAATTATGGTAGAACTAACCATGGTTAAATTAATAATAATTTTAAATTAATTATGGGTTTATTTATTATGGTTAAATTTATTAGGGTAAAATAGTAATATGTTAAAAATAAATATAACTAATTTAGTTATGCTTATAGTAACCATGGTTAAGTTCTTTATGGCAAAACCAACAATGGCCCAACTAGTAATGGTTAAATTAATTATGCTACACTAATTATCATGGCTAAACTTATTAAGGCTAAACCAACTATTGTTAAATCGACCGTGGTTAAACTACTTATAATTGTTAAATTACTTATGGCTAAACTAACCATAATTGAACTAAATATGGCCAAAAAAACCTTGGAATAATTAATAATGGACAAATGAATCATGTTTAAATTGAATATGGCTAAACTAGCCATGGTTTAAACATATGCAACTAAACAAACTATGGTTAATTGAACATGATTAAATTGACCATGGTTAGATTAATTATGGTTAATTTTAATTTTAATTAGCTTTTTCATAAATAATTAAACCATAACCAATTTCAATATAATCAATTTAACCATAGTTAGATAAACTCTCTATATATATAATTTAATCATAATTAATTTGGTCATGATTCATTTAGTTATGATTAGTTAACTTTTACATTTTCCAACTTTTTTTTAATTGGTCAAAATGTTAAATGTAATCCCAAGATACCCAATTAGTATTATAATTTGTAATTGGCCCTTTTGACTAGGCCTATTTAGTTAGCCCTATTGATTGAATTTAATAGGTGTCCTTATTGACTAAGGCCAATTTGACTAGATTGGGTGGTCTTATTGACTAGGCCACTAACCAATTTGACTAGATTGGGTGGTCTTATTAACTAGGCCACTAACCAATTTGCCTAGGTGGTAATTTTATGTCTAATTTGATTAATTGTCAAATTGGTCACTCTAGTCAAATTGATTAATCAAAAAATACCCATTGTCATTCAAGCCTTTGGTTTCTAATTAAAAATACATGTCCTCTAATAAAAAAGACCCATCTAATCAACTTGGTCAGTTTGAAACACATGAATTATAGTAGTGTTTGACATAATGTAATTATGTGTGGGCATGTGTGACCATATCGATGGAGGGCAAAAATAAATTTAGGGGTTCTAAAAAGTGTCCTTGGGGCCCCTTTCCTAATATAACAATATGCCATTTGAACATCTTTTTGCACATACATACATGGGCACATATAATTACCAAATTTCATGCACTACAACCCTAAATTGCAAGATTTCCCAATAATATCTTAGGTGACAAAAGAAATGAATTGCATCCTAGGTGGGAAAACTTTGAATACACCCAAAAAAATGGTTTTGCTTTAGTACAAAATTTACAGATTGTGTTGAATTCCCCATGTTTTCATTAAAGGGGGCATCATGGGAAAAAAAATTGCATGATGTAGATAGTTATTTAACTTTTAAAACAAATTTGGTAACAATACAATTTATTTCCAAAACAAAATGGATCCATTATTCTGACGTTATGAACATGATGTGTTAATATTGTTTTGTTCAACAAAAGTTTAATGTTTGTTTCATATTGGATTTCCACTCCCTCTAGACCTAAACACACATGTCCATCAATTCAACCCCATTGCCCCCCACCCACCGCCCCCAAACATGATATAGTTTGGGTTGTTCAAATGGTGTCAATTTGTCAACAAATTGATATCCCTGGACATGTGTGGGTTTTGATCCATAGTTCACCACTTAATGGATCTTTCTAGAAGCCCTTGATGAGACCATGTGAAACTAAACCTTTGATGGTTTTTTAAACAAAAACACCTAAATTAATATAACCCCCCAAAAATGAGCCATACATATTAAAGTTTTCCTTGAAGTAATATTACCTTCACCGTGTCTTTGGGCCTGCTTTCACCCCCTATCCCCTCTTTGAGTGAAGTCCACAAAGTATGGAAGTTTTTATGTCGTCTTCGTATGAAATGTTGAAAATCGACATTTGATGCACAAGGTTTGAGGTAATTACAATAGTTGTACATGTAGGAGTAATGAAAATATATGTAGCAACAATGGAAGCACTCAATAAAAAAGAAAGACGGGGTCAAAACTAGATCAAATTGAGTTTGGCACAAAAAGGTAGGCTACTAGTGCATGTTGTTCAGACTTTATGAAATTTTTTATTATACAACAACTTTTTTAAAAACACATTAAATTTGACCATATTTGAAAAGATTACTATAATTTCAAACAAAATTGATGGAAACATCATGTTACACCAAGTAATCAAGATGGAGTGTGACAACCATTGGGCAAAATGCAATTTTGAATGCTCGATGTTGAAGAGCATGATTCTCCAAAGGCCATTAAGCATTAGCAAAACAAAATTGCATGTATAGTTTCAAACCTTAATATGGAATTTCCGTTGGAGGCTAATGGATGCATAATGGATAAATATGAAGGGAACATAATTTGGAACATTTGTCACAATATTTCAAGGAAATGGCCTTGGACAATGTTGGCGCAAAGTTTGACCGACTTTTAACTTGATATTGTGGCAAAGTGTTGGCATTTCCTTTGGCCAAATTTACTTTAAGTAACCATAAAACAACACAGATGTAGTTGTTTACAAACTTGCACATCATAGTAATAGGCTTTTTTTTCTTGCCTTTCTTTTGTGCTTAATGTGTTAAAGTTGGTTGCGTTAATTAGCATCAATGACCCTAATGACCTACGCATGAACACCAAGCATGAATATGCCCCTCCACACCTTGTGTCTAACTTAAGGACATGTGCCACATTCAATTAACCACAAGGCAAGTTTAGGCAATTTTAAGCAATTGGAAGGTTTTTTTGTGTGGCATTTTGGGATGTTTTCAATTATTTTGAATTACTATTGGGAATTTGACCTAAATCTATGACTAATTTTGTACTATTATGGGCCACCATTGGTTATTTTAATATGCATTGCCTAAGGCCCCCAAATCACACTATGGTGAAGAATTGTGACCATAAAAATGTTGAAAGCCCTCAAAACACATCCAATGGTCGTCTTATGGAAATGCATAAATCATTTGTTGATAACTTCAGTTTCCAAATGTAATTTCAAGTGAAAATTAACTTTGTTGAAGTATCATAACATTCTAAGTGGAATAGAAAAGTGTGATTTTTTATTTCCATGACAAACAACAATTTCCAATCAAACACAAAACAAATGATGAAAAAATGAAAGATAAAATAAGCCTTGTATTTTTTTATGTAAAGGGTTTAAAGCTAAAAACTTTGGAAGGAAAGCTAAGTCCCTCCCATCACTTTTATTAAAAAATAGTAGCTTATTTCTATGTACAATATTAAAACAATTCCAACCAATCAACAATTTTTGTGTACAACCCGCAACTTTGCAAGATTAGTAAAATTTAGAATCAAAATATTTATAGTATGAAAACTATAATGGGTCCAAATTCTTTAAGGTGTACCAAAATCTTGTCACAACATCACATTTTTCTATCTTTTTACCTAATCCTTTTTACCATGTAAAGACACATTTATGGATGATAATGACGGAATATATAATTTTAATGGTTTAAAATATAGTCCTTTTGAAAAAATTATAACTTTTGATTCATTATTTTTTATGGGGATAAAAATATAAGGTAAAAAAATGACTACATTAAGGATTAGACCCTTTTCATCCTATGTGGTACACCTTAAAAGATTTTCACCCTAATACAAAATGTAGTCAAAAAATTATATAATAAGAGTATGGGAAAAAATACATTAAAAAATACAAACCAAAAAATAATAATAGTAAATAGGTGGGCTTGGCCAATAGTCTGTTAAACCATGAAACTGGATTTTTTTAAAAACTTGAATAAAATCTTTATATTGTTTTGTTAAGGTTTATTTTACATTTTTTAAAATTTAAAGTATTGTTCAATATTTTGAAATCATTAAAAAAAAAATCATTTCTTACTTTTAAAAAAATGGTTACATCCTTTTTATTTTGTGGATTGATATCAAATTTATTTTCAAGATCCCACATATATTATGAATATTATTATATGTTTATATTCAAACAATGTTTATAACTATTTTGGTACAGGTTATTATGGATGCATCCTTATTCCATATTAAGTTATTTTAAATTATTTGAAGGTTAATTTCAAGCATATTATTGGCGTTTGCAACCAATAAATTAATGATTGAATGTATTAAACTAGAAGAAATCTTGTGCTTGGCAACCAAAAAATCAAGGACTAAATGTCCTAAATGACTAGTAATGCACTATATTACTTCAAATCCTATGTGTAGTCATATATTGGTGGTGCAATCATAAGATGGATGATGTTTTATCATTACAAATCTTCATCCATATGGCATCCACGATTGATGACAAAATGACATGGATGTCCAAAATATCATATGAATATGTGATTAGGATAAAATCATTTAAAATGTAACTAAATAATGATTATGCAAATGACATGGACAAAATGATGTTTCATTACATACATAATGTGATCATAAAATTATTTTACAATGATCAAAAAACGACTATCAATATAAATTCACATATAAGGAATTATGACAAGTAGGGAACTGATTTCAACTAATATTATACATATAAAAACTTTAATTATATTTTTCTTGAATATACTTAATATATAATGCATTTAAAAATATTTTACACGAGTAATTTAATTATTACACATTGAAATAATTATTATTAATAATAAAATTATATATTATAATTATATATTATAATTTAAAATTCAAATAAGAATGTAAGATGTGGTAAATATATAATCTATTTTTACATTAATTTTTTGTCATCAATTTAAGTATAAAATATAACCTATATAAAATATAAGTAAATTTTACATAAATAAATAAAATTTTATGTATAAACTGAATAATATTTATAAAATATAAAATATTTATAAAATCATAATTAAAATATGTAGGTTAAAATTATAAAATAAAATTTAATATGAATTATATATATATAATAATTGGTATATGATGCATTTAAAAATATTTTATGTGGATAAATTTTATGGACTCAGATGTTTAAATTAGAAGTTATTAATAAAATTATAATATATTGGAAATAAATTTTATAACATAAATTCATAAATAAAATGAAGGTTTAAGACATAAAAGATATATTTTATTTATCCTTGCACTACCCACAAATCATGTGATTGAATTTTTTACTTTCCAACAAATGGTCATTGAAATAGTATTCAATAACAAATTTCAGATTTTTTTTCTTTTGAGATAATTTCACACACACACACACACACACACACACACACACACACATTTGTGTACATTATTGAAGGAAATTCATGAATAAAATTTTAATTTTGTCATTTGGACGATTTATTAGTAAAATATGAATCATCAAATTTGACATTATGGGTAATGTTTAAATGAAGTATGGTCTAAATAAAACAAATATTATATTATTTACACAACAAGTGAGGTGGCTTAGTGACAACAAATAGCTTTTCACAAATCTTGCAAATCCATGTTTATGGTCAATTTTCTTGGTTTCATAAGTGCATACATGTACCTATGTTCTTAGAAATGGGAATTAATTTATGCTAGAAATTGTGACAATCACTTCTAAAAACATAAGTTTGATGCAACCAATGAGACAAAAGAACATGGACCCAAAAGGGCATCATTTATTTTCCTTGGGGAGGGAAGGGGTGTTGGGATGCATTTTTATCGATTTATGAGTTCACATTATGTCTTTGACATGTTCCCAATGATGATCCCTGAGATCTTGACATGTGCTTCGTGATGTTTCCCAAGTTCCCATTGTGTGTACCCCAAGGGTGTTTCATGTGGGCACCACATTATTATTGAGCCATACGTTTTGCCCAATCTTTTCCCATTTTCACCCATACAATTGGGCTAGATGGGAGGCACCCTATCCAATTAATTAAATCAATGAAAGGTCAACCAAACCTTTATTTGTTGAAGATTAAGACCAAGTATGTTTCATAGTAACATGAACCACATAGACATCTTTTTCCTTTTGATACCTTTAATATTATATATATTATAACTACCAAAATAAATGGCTTAAAAAAAAATCCTATACTTACTAGAATGAAACTTAAATTTATAATTAAAGTGAATGTAGATGGACTTTGTTTTCTCAACCATTTTGATGAAATCATTTTAGTACCCATTATCTAATATTTGGGAGATGCACAATGCCAAAACACGGCATTTACGACTATGAAAATAAACCCAAATGCCACTAGTTGCTAAAATGGTCAAACCCCTTACTACCATCGTGACTACAAAATATTATATATATAATATTTTATTCATTGGTAATATGCATTGTATACTTGTATTTTGATATGAATATATTTAAGTATATTTTCACATATTGATTTTACATAATAATTGCTTAGAAATTTAATCTACGTTTGAATTATTTAAATATTGTAAATGTATGGTTTGCATAAAAATTATATAAATATATTATAGAACACAAATATGACCATATAAAATGTGATCACATGATATTAATGTTATATATTAATTATACATATGATTGGTCAACGTACACCAACGTTGACTACATTCCATGTGGTCGACTTGGTCAACATGGTGGTGGCAAGGTTTGGACCTTGGACCACTTGAAAAATCTAAGGCCTTTATATCCACTTACCACTTTACATGTGGCATAGAGTTATCGCATATAAACTTTACCAAGTTCCAATGGTTGAATGCAGAAAAAATAATAGCTGAAAATTTAATTTATTTTCAATACTTACTCAAATATTTGAAAATATGAATATGATTTTTGAAACCTGGAATGATTAGTCTACATATGTGCAAGAGTTAAAAATCTTCAAAACAAAATTTTACCCAATAAATCACATTTGAATTTCAATTTTTTGAAATATATATGTATACATACAATATCTATAGATTATATATAATTTTGAATGTACGTTAATATACAAAGTTTATATATTGAATTTTAAGATGTAATTAATTCCAATAATCATATGTTGAATTTCAAATTTACGATTACATTCAATATAAAGATATTAGAATAAAATTGTTGATTATTATATTATGATTAAATCCATTAACAAAATATATTTATGAATGAACTACATTATGTTTATAATACTAATCAAACCATTTATTATAACATTATAGTTTTAAAATTATTATTATTAGTTCAAATATGTATAAATTTATATTTATTATATGCATATATATACACACACACAAATACATATGTAGTGTTATATGTAATTACATATTCATTGAAACGTGTTAAAAATATATACATAATCAAATTTATTTTGCAATAAAAATTATAACTTAAATTGGATTAATGGTTATTTAATCATAGTTTTTCTAAAGGACATTTTGTAAATTTCACATGAACAAACAAGGAAGTAGATGTTAAATAATATATTTGGAAGACACTAATTTAAAATGAGTTAATATGCCCAAACCATGTTGCATATCATGATTGATTTGTGTCCATAACAATGTGACAAATTGTAATTGATCAATATAGATTGCACCTATAATGATGATGGTAGACCAAATTGCATCATACATTAACCCATGCCTTAATAAATAATTGATTAGAAAGATGGACTAGAGGTTCCAAAGATTAGCAGGTTGACATGAATTGAAACACTTTGATGAGTCCCAATTCAGAGCACTTTCACATCAAATCATGAGTTTCAAGCTAGTCTATTTTCCACCTACACCCAACACCACACAAACCCGTTAATAAGAACAACCCTTTGTTGCATCACAACCACGTACCACTATTTTCAACCTCTCATATAATGCCATGAAAAAAATTTCATTGAGGAACTCACATTCTCTATGGTGAATTTTTCGACTCCTTGCAAGCCATGCATTTGCCACACCAAAATGAAGCAAATTGGTGTGTTTCTTATTCATCATAAACTTTTTTTAGGGCTTCTACATGGTTCAAAATTGGAAATAATCATGAAATGTGTTGGAATAATCTTTAAAAAATGTTAAAATTGCACATGAAGAAGGATTATTTCACTCAAAGCTTTGATATCCATGTGTTTACAAAAGCTTAAAAGTATTTTTCATCATAAGTAATTATACAAGCCTAGGCTTAATTGTCTATAGTCCCCCCGCATAGAATAAATTTATAAGCTGTACCACTCTTAATGCATTGAAAATCATTGGAAACACAAAGCTTCAAGTTCCCAAATGGACGATACAAAACCTGAAGAGCTCCCTTCCATAAACACACAATGAATAACAAACTCCTACCACAAACCAATGTACATTTGCATTAGTTGGCCAAATGTTGGAAACACATGACTTGCAATTGCCACATTTGACTTGTATGTAGTGAAACCCTAAATGGAAACCCTAAACACATATGTGAAACCCATCACATTGATGATCTTAAATTGCACAATTAATGTAGAACCATAATGCACTAAGTTGCAAACCCTATGCATCAAACCCCAAACCTTTCCATGGAATGACATGTGTTATTATAATGCCACATTTTAATTTAGGCTTTTGAAATGATAATGGCAATTTACCTACCATTCTATCAACATGTATTTGAAATGCGAGGGTTTGGGCCTTTTGTAATCATTTTAATTGCAGGAATGAGTTTGAAAGATTCATTATGCACCTCTAAACACCTTCTTTGGATTTTGTCAAATTGATGCGAGCTTTTGTTAAATACAAGATGTAGAACATTGAACATATTACACTTGTAACAACCAAAAGTTTTTCACCATAATGCAAAAGAACATCATAAATTTTTTGCACAAGCTTTTTTGCAAGAAATTAATACAATGCAATGAACCATCCTAGGAATATTGTGTGAATTACGAACAATTTTGCATGTGCACCTACTATCGTAGTTGGACAATTGGGGAGAAAATATGGAACCTTTAGAAGCCAAAACAAGAAGTCCATGCACATTTGACAAATGATTTAACTCTTTGGTTCATGTTGTTGCATGCATATTCAACTTGTTCTTGCCCCACCGTCCGCACTATCATTAAACCTAATAATAAGCACCTAACAAGTTGCAACAATTTTTGCATCAATGGATTAATTGTCTCCAATGCCATGCACATGGTGTTTGTTAGTATTATGACCACAGTCCCAAAGCATCCCATATTTACTTAGGTGTGACAAGAAGATCCCATTAGTATAATCCTTGAAGGTGATCCATAAAAAGAAAGGTGACCTTGGAACACTATAACACTATACGCAATTGAACTTCAATTTTCACAGTATATACGTTAAATGGGGATTGCTAAAGCACTTGCGACCTTTAGTACTTACGGTGGCCATTGATGATGCTACATGATCTAGGCATTAAAAAGCTTTAATGTTGCATCGAGATCATGTGACAAATCATCCAATTTTTGAACACCCTAAACCTATGATCTTGATGTAAACCCTAAAACATAATAGAATGTGAATCCATTGCCCTCATGTGTTCATTATTTTCACACTATTTTGTGACCTTTCCTAAATGGCATACTTTAATTACATTTTGCATGTTTCTCTGCAAATCATAAATGAACCCCACTTGAGCTGAGAGAGCAAGGGGAAACAATTGGAGAGTTTTTGCACACATGAAAATGAAAAAGGAATGATAATAAGGTGTTAGTTGAACTTGTTGACAATTAGAAGGCATATACATCTACCTTCCCTTTGTGTTTCTTTCATTCAATTTTGGGTTGTCTACCAACCATCCACATTAATCAAATAATTAATGGTTTATGTATTGATAAAATTACCAATTGTGAAACACTTGCATATTACAACAAAACAATTCAAAGTTCTTACAACTATGTAAAATGTCTTCAAAAGCAATGCAAACTTGGTCACCTTTTTTCATAAATTAAATTTGACATAATTGGAATTAAGAGAAGAGGTTATCGGGATTTTTAGGTCAAACAAATATCCCCACTGTAGCTTTAAACAAATGAAAATTTTTATATGGACAAATGTATAAAGACGAAGGGACAAACCTACAATGTAGTTATAAAATCAAACATATACAACAAGTGAGGAGAAACCGCTTTAAACAAACATTCATAATTTGCTCTTCCTCTTTTGCTACTCCACCCACATCTTCCTTTGAAATTTGAGAATGTCTTTGTTGATGTTGGATCCTTGATATGTTGTGTCTCATCGAATCAATAAGTTGGGATTTTCTTCACACACAAAAATTTCATGCCATATTGCCCTAAGACAAAGTTTAGTCTAAATGTTGAACACTATCTTGTAATATTAACATCCTTAACTTCACAAATTGTAAAAAAAAAAGACCTGGGTGTTGGTTTAATAGACAATTATACCTTGGTGAATGTGGGCTTGTAGTAAGCACACAAGGCGTAGCATATCAAACAACCATCTAGGTTATACCACATCACACCTCCTTCCCATCCCTCGTATACTTGTTTTTGTAATAAGCAAGTGACTATAGCCTTCATCAACCTCACCCTCATGAGGCCCAATGAAAAAGAACAAATAAAAAAGAAACATGAAATCAATTTTCTCCATCCAAATGATGTGTCCTTTGGGTGTAAAGATCATGGCAAACCCATACACAAAGAGGAACAAATTTCGCTCACAATTTTTTACATTGTTGGATGATTTGGGGTGTAGGGATAGGGTTTGGGCTTAATTGTACTTAACCTTCATCTAAAACAAATTCTAAAGGAGGATTGTACATACTTGTAAGAGGAGTTCGGATTTGGCAAAAAACCGAAGGGACCAACCACTTCTAACATATCCCTAGCATGCAGTCCCACACATTGCAAAGGTGCTACCAAAGTATGAATTGTAAACTTGGAGTTAGGCAACATTGTAAACAACATGCATAAAGGCAAAAAGTTATTCTTTTGGTCCTTCAAAACTCTTTATTGTTGTTCTTAGTACCCCAATGTTGGTTGACACAAGGAGGAGAAGAAAGAGGAGCACCTTTGTTTTGGACATACAACACATAAAAAAGAACACTATCCTCCCAAAGGTTGTAGGGAAAAATGAATACATGAGTTTCCCACTATAGCCCTAGTAATTCTGAAAAAGGAAGGTGAATGGACCAACTACATTTGTAACCCTAATGATGTGAAGGGAAAATGTGTTCAAATGAGTTTCAAAATACATCCACAACAATTGTGAAGGAAAACAATATAAGGGGGAATGAGCCTAACATTAAAATTAGAAGGTTGGTTGCCTATTAGTTGTCATAGTTGCATCTTCCTATCTAGCATTTGGCAAGAATTATAACAATGTCAAAACACATGCCTTTTATACCTCCAAACCTTAAACCATAAAATGGGCTCACACTCTTCAATGGATGTCAAACATGACGAAGATGCCCGTTGTCCATGAATTGGTATGCCATGACATAATTTGCGAATACTAAATTAAATTAGGTTTCTTGGTCTAAGTAGGTTTCTTAGGCTAAACATGGTTATTTAAATTAGACACGGTTAAATTTAAGCAAAAATTGGAAAAAGTATACCATTTTGGTTAAATAAGGTTAAACTAGATTAAACTAAGTTACTTGTGGGTAAATTAGGCTAAACTTGACAAAATTAAAATACTTAAGCTAAAATTGGTTAAATTAAATTACTTACATTAAATGAACCAAAACTTGGTCGTTGCAATTTGCATTGTAAAAGTTATGATCTAGTTGTACATAAGTTGCATACGTACACGATTGCACATATGGTGAGTTGCAACTAGTCCAATAACACTCGTGACGTAGGAATACACTAAATTACACCTAGTCATGGCAATTCAAATCAAATGATAAGCAAAAGTGTAAAATAATAACCAATTTCCTTGTACATCTTTAGACATTTATCAATAGGGGTGTAGTTTTGTAGTACCATAGGACCTTAAGGGTGTCAGATCCATTTTATCTAGACTTAACTAGGGGTGTCAAGACATATTCATTAGTTAATTAGATCTTTTTAGGAGTTTATAATGTATTTGGAAATATTTTCAATTTTCCCCTTTATTTTTTTATATATGATGAATGCCCTTACAACTACATCCCATGGGTTACACATGAACAAAAGAAAAAAAAAAAAGGTGAATGAACATATCACTAAAGCCCCAAAAATTTTGATGAAAAAAAGGGAAAAGGGGGAATGAGCCTACCATTACATCTTCAAGAAATTGTGAGAAGATAACAAAATACAAAGGTGAACAAAGGCTCAAGTGAAAACACTTTGCAGGACCATTGCAGAAGTGGAAAATCCACCTAAAATCCATATATATTATAAATTTTTTGGCCTAATTTTTTTTGCAAAACAATGCATTTCATTGAAAAAAATTAAAGGGGGGTTGAAGTTAACAATTTCTTCCCTTTTTTCCCCCTTCACCCACCATATAAAGTAGATATTTGAAAATATGTTTAGCTAAAACAAGTTTCAGGAAAAATAATTGTGTAGGCATATGGACTTTGCAAAATATATAAATGATGAGGTTGTCATGTGGAATTATTTTAAAAATAAGATCATTCTTTTTGTATTTTTGACCTAAAGTGTAAAGGGCTTTGAAATAATATGCCCCAATTTTTTGAATAATTCCCCTACATTTCCAAAAGTTGTAGCAAAAGAAAATAAATTGCAAGGTAAATAAATAAAACATTATAACCCCAACAATGTGAAGAAAGGAAAGGCAAGAAGAAAAAGAATGGGCTTACAACTCCATCCTTGGCCAAAAGTTGTTCCAAGTGTAAAATAAAAACAACATGATGAATGAGCCTACCATGAAAGTCACAATAGTTGTATGAATGGGGAAAAATTAGAAATTTGACTAAACTTGCCATTACATCCTCAAGATTTGCACCAAATGAAAAAAATAAATATGTGGATGAACCTCCTACTATAGCCCCATATAGTATGTTTGGTTTTCATTAGGTGGCCACATATACATAAGGATTATCAAAGTTTTGGATTTTATTATTGGGTTTTAGCCATATTTGGCTAAATCTTCCTAAAGATGATTGCCACTATTCTCACATATTCCTATGGATGATGGGCATTAAACCCAAAAAGTCCTAAAAAAAATGTTGTTTCTAATGTCGGCTTGGTATTAACTTATTTTGATATCAATTAATATTAATATTGGATATATATATATTTTTCGATGCCAACTTAGTACCAACATTAGGTTCAATATTGATTTTGGGTTAATACATGGCATGTATATGCCTAATGTATAGCTTGGTATGAAACTAGTCTTACTTCAAGTCCCTACTAGCTAGTATTGGTATTAAGTTGATACAAGATTTAGGTGATACCAAATTAGTTTAATATTTGATACCAATGTTCAAACTAATATTGACACTAGTCTCTCACCCTATATACCAGACTAGTTCGATGGTTGTTACTTCCTACGAGACAAAAAAAGATCAAGGTTTTAAGGTTTAAGATATATTTGGTCTTCAATTCCTTCTAGTTTATTTGTGTGGATGGAATGAAAGTTGGTGAAAGGTCTTTGTTCTTTTTTTTTTCACACATTGGTGGAAAGCTTAAGGCTATAACCTAAATGTTGATAAACATTTTCATTGGTACTAAGTTGTGGTGGTTTGCCTATGTTTATGTTCCTGCCCCATTATTTGTTATTACAATTGCGCAAATGAGACTAAGGAAGGTTGTGGGTCCTATCGTGGTTTAGTGGTATTAAGCTCTAGCAGTTTACCTATCTTTGTTCATGTTCTTGCCCCGTTGTTTGCTATTGTAGCTACACAAATAAAACTAGGGTTTGCACCTTTACAATCCTTGACTACAAAAGCCATCTTCTGGGCACCACACAAGAAAATGTTTAATATGTGTGTTTTTGTTTAGAGATGTTCCATGCAGGTGAAGGAGCATAACAAACCAAGGAAGTTCCTTGTAAAAGTACATAATACATGCTAGCAATTGTTAGTGAAAGAATGCAATATGTTCAAGCTACCATGGATGAAAGTTCATAATGTTCAAACAACTAGGGCTACAACATCAATTGGTGTAATGGAAGGTTCAAAAAGACTTGCTAAGAAGTTGGCACAACAATTCAAGCATTAGTGGAAGGGTTTGATTTTTGGTGTAAAACACCAGGTTTGTTTCTTATAAAAGCCACTTATGTTTCTTTCCATGGGACTCACTCCTCCACTAATCTTTATGTACCCACTAATGGATTTCCTTAACCAGGTGATTGGATTTATGTGCATGAAGTTACCATAAGAGTTTTTTTCGTTGTCGTCGTTGTCTACAAGTTGACAAAAGAAATAAAACCAGTACAATGAGTTTTATTGCAATCCATGATGAACAAATGGAAGAAGAAGATTTTTTCACTCTGCCAAAAAGTCCTAACATTAGTGAAATAACTGGAGAAGATAATAATTTAAGCAATGAAAGTGTGTGATTGGAAGTTTTTGGACATTGTCATCTTAATGTATTTAACTAGCTTATAGAGCGCCTTAGTGATACTTTGGGTTTTTATTCAATGCCATCCAAAGTTGGAAATGAAAAAAAATGTAAACCAAATTGTAAGAATAATCAAATTGTTGGTGCCAAGAGTGTACAAGGACATAAAGCATCAAGTTATAAAAGGTTTGAAGTTATCAAAGGAGGATATTCTTGAGTTTATAGAAAGAGAATGAATGTATCAAGGCCCATGATCCAAATGTGGAAATGGTAACCCTAATTCAAGGAAAATTGGGTAGTTTTTTTTTGTGCTTAAAATAGTCTTATTCAAACCAAAGTTATAAAGGAAGCCTATAGGTTGAAGTTCATGTTATCTTTTGCATAGTTGAAGCAAAATAATTTGGAGCTACATGCATATGATAGTAGCATTCCTTACTTTTAAGGTTTCCATTTCATTCCATTTATAGGTTCCACTTGGAGTATAGTTGGTGCTCATAAACACCATAATTTCTTGGACCACTAATATAAACATTTGTTTTTATCATAAGAACATGAGTATGAAGGGAAAAAAAAAACCAAAATTTGCACAATGTTGGGAGGTATATTATGTGTTACTAGGCATATCACTTCCTGCACAGTCCTCAATGTCTCAAACCTTGCCTATATTTTTCCCATGATGTTAAATCCTTGAGTTAGGTAGATTATATGTGGATGTACACATGGTTGAAAGCAAACAAAAAGACAAGAATAAAAAAAAGGGAAAAAATGAATAAAAATGAATGAAAGTTAAATATCATCAAAAGAGTGGATTTTTTTTGTGAAGGACAAAAAAATAGTTTTAAAAAATATTTTAAAAGTACATTTTAAAAATAAACCAAAAAAGAGAAGAAAATAGAGACAAAAAATATATAAACACAATAAAAGAGAAGACAAACAAACAAAAGGAGGGAAGACAAAAACGGAAAAAAAAAAACAAAAAATGGAAGAAAATGATTTTTTTTAATGAATATGAAATTTTAAGAATAGGTTCCAAGAATCTTTTGGCATTTTTTCTTGAATTTCTTGTTTCAAATTCCTTCATTTTGTGGGTACATGAAATTAATGGAAGCCTAACCTCCCTTTTTCACCTCACCCTTTTAGCTTGCATTGTTTTTCAATATGTGGGTAGGTGATTGACATAAACCTTCCCAACCTTCCTCACATTGCCCCCATTAACTTTAGTCCCTAACTTAAACCCTTGGCTACCTAGGCTTAACTAGATTAGTTTTTTAGGTTAACCTAGGTTATTTATGTACGCAACCTAGGCGAGGTGTATAGGGCAAGTTAATAAATACTAGCTAGATCATCCACATGGTTTTATTATGTTTACACATGTGTTTCCATTTTCATATGCCAATGAATATCTATTATTTGATGACATAAAATCGATTATAGTAACAAAAGTCATTGTCTTTCTTAATTTTAGTCATAGAAGACCCCAACAATATTGAAAAAGGAAGATGAAAAACCTTAAACCCTAAATTAACAACTTCTATATTCATTAGGGGAAAAAATTACTCAAATGAACAAATGCAATTACATCTCCAACATTTGTTGTGGGATGGTGGGGGGGGGGGAAGGGAATCCCAATATGCTTATTGACTCAAGTTCTCTAACAACCACTTTAAACTAGAGTCTAGGGACCAAATACTAAAGGACCAATTTTAAACAAATTGAACCTTTAATAAACCCTTATTCATATTTTAAAAACATTTTTTTCTAAGGCACAACAAGTGTATTTAAAGGGTCATGTCCAATTCAATGGTTTGATATTAAAAAAGCTATGAAAGACTACATTAGTTTTTGGAATTTTTTTTCTCTCTTTTTTATTTTGAAAATGCATTCCTAGTAACCATCGTGTGAAGATTCACAAAACTACCCTTGTGTTAATTCCAATTTGATGGAAAAATGGGGGAGATGGTGTGTTATCAACAATGTCCAATCTCTATAATGTTTTCCATTGTCACATAATTTGAATAATAAGGTGAAAGAAAACAATGAAAAAGAAAAAAAAACAAAGAAATGAGCAACCTTGGACCCTAGTGCAAACTTTGGTCCTCCAAACCATGAAGCTGTTTTTTTAAAAATCCAGACCAACTGTTTTCCTTCCAAACTTGTGCCTTTTAGCATGAATCACAATTTGATTTGTCTTCAACCTAAACCCTTGACTAAAGGCCTTGGGACCAATTTAAAGTTCTTCACCAATGGGAATGTTCAATTTCATTGGGCCTTGTTCCTTGGACCCTTGCTTAAAATGGCCCTAAGTTTGTGACATCACATACTAGGGCTTGAAAATGTGGCCCCTAAAAAGCCTCCCTTAAAGAAGTGAGGGCACCAATTTGCAACTAAGTTGCAATTAGATTTTTTATCCTATAAATTTGGTCTCCCTTTCAATTGTGTCGATTCCAACATCTTCAATGCCCTTAGTTGCCTTTGGTATGCCTATTTCATATTAATTATAAAATATTGATAAGAATTATTTGAATAGTAAATTTCAAATAGTTATTAGTTAATTAATATTAAATGAAAAATTAATTAATTTTAATCATTTCAATGTATGAACTATTTAGGTAAACCAAAGCAATAAATTAGTATTTGTTTAGTGATTAAATATTTTTTAAATAATTAATATTTATAAATATAAATAATCTGAATATTAAATTTCAATTAATATTTAATTAAGTTTTACTAAATGGATTATTAGTTAATATCCATAATTTTAAATTTCAATATTATTTAATTATGAAATATTTAATATTAATTATTAATTATCAATAAATAGTTATTATTAACAAAATAATTATTCAATATTGATTAATTTCATCATATAATATACCTTTAATGTGTTTTTTATAAGAACTTTACTTAAAACCTTATAAACACTCATAGTAAATATTTGTTCTAACCTAATGAGACCTTTTGATTGTACAACCCCAAATATGTGTGTTTATCAAGCCCATAATACACAATATACATTTTTAGGGTTGCGATTTTTAATTATCCATGAATAAATTTTGGTTACACATGCAATTAATGGGCCATGGGGGCTTATTCATGGATGAATATAATCTTATAAACATCTATATGGGAGGATGAAAAAGATAATAATTGCACATTAATTTTTGTATTGACCCTAAACCCTTTTCAAATTTGATTAAAATGTTATGTAGATGTAAAAGTAATCACAAATGACACAAAGGTGCATGGAGTTGTAAATAGGATGGTTACATATCCCTAATTTTTTTTAATGTATTCAATTGGATTGGTACAATCCGAGGTACTATACAAACCTTTTATTGGGGATTTAAAGTAATTTTAGTTTAACTTCATGTTTAACCCATGAAACCCCACCTCTTTATCCTAAACCCCATCTTTTCATCTAGAACCCAAATTCTTCATCCTCAATTTGCATATATCGTTTAATCTCCTTTCCTTATTTGAAGTTCCACATTAAACCTTAAGCATACCTTCTAGTTGATCACCCAAATCATTGTTTGTAATCAATTTTTGGAGCTTGCCAACTTTTTAAGTTACCCCATTATCAAAAAGTTAAGCCATCGTTGGCATGTGGTATTTTTGGTTTCTTTTAGTTTTTTTTACATTTCTTTTTTATGTGAATTAAATATTTCATCTCATCCCAAATGAGATACCTAGTTCCTACACAAAGGTTTCATTTTTTGTGCATGTCCCCTACACTCTAGTTCAAGGCAATTTTATGTTGTTGATGATCTTTGCATTGTTGTCTTCTTGGCCTTTTGTTTGGGTTCTCACCTTGTGTTTTTGGAATTTGTAGCAAGTCCTTCACAAGGAAGTGAAAGAAGGACCATGAAACATTTGTGCAATTTGATATTATAAGAATGTTGATGAATCTTTTCCATATATGTTTATAAGTGCATGCTTTATTTTTTATGCATCTACATCTTCCCTACATTTTTCCTAGATTGTGATTTCTAGGGATTATTTTGCTTGCATTTTGTCCAAGAAAACAATGTTCATGAAATATTTTGCTCCATTCAAAGGTTTTTGTTTGAATCCTTTTGGGCCTTTTGATACAAAGGGGAGAACAAATTCAAAACATGTCATTATAGAAGAGAAGAGAAAAAAAGACATGTTGATCCTTAATAGGCCCAACATTTGTTGCAAAAAACATTGGGTATTGATGTGCTTGTTTTCCTTGTTATTAAGTATCTTGTGTGCATATATGATTGTGAGAGTTGTTTCATTGGAAATGGGAAAAACCTTGACAACCTTGTCTTATTATGTATGGTTGAAGGAACTGACCATCGTTTGTGTGCTAAAGGTCTTGGGATCAAAAAGTGAACACATCACATTTTTCTGCATGGATTTTGTGGAGCCTTAGGAGGGATGAAAAATAATTATTGGTTGGCATGGGAATGAAGATGAAGTTGTGGATGTTGGCAATGAAGATGGTGGAGTTGTAGGTAACGAATGTTTTGTGTTTTGTAATTTGCTACCTTGCAACCAATTCCATTCCCACATGTGTTAGGTCTATATTTTGAGCAACAAAATAAATAAAAAATTAGTATCTAAGTATGTCTTAAAGTTTCTTGGTTTTTCAACGAAACTATTGACATAAATGTATTTACACTACTTTTGTAAAAGGTTGTAAGAACATTATAATATCTTTAAACCTTAACATTGAATTGAAACCTCTTTTTGTTGTACATTTTGTCCAATTTGTGCAAAAGGTGGCAAAGATTTGAAGGTGCAAATTAGTAAAAAGAATGATGCATTTGAGAACCAAGTACTTGTCAACCTAGTCATCCATCTTTTTTATGCACTTAGTCTATGTGAAAATTGTCACAACCTTACTTTGAGAGAGTGTGAGGATGAGACTCACACTCCCGAAATGGGGACTTGGGAGTCCTTCGGGACTCTCAAAATTTCAGAGTTCGATTGTAGGGGTCAAAACATCTTGCATTGGGGCGTTCTTTATATCATTGGAAAGCTATCAAAGTGTAGATGTCGAAAATGGGCTTGCATGAGCCATTTGGACATTTGTAGCATAAGTTATGGTAAAAAGAAAGGCCAAGAGTCAAATTGGCAGTTTGACTCCCAATCACTAAAAGTCAAGAATCGACCCGACCCTAATGTGTGCAGGTGGAGTGCAACACACTGTTGGAAAGCTCCCAATGAGAGCTACAACTTTGCTTTGAACCTCGTCCCAATCAGAGGTCTAAGCAAAGAGTTATAGTCTCACAAAGTTGTGGAAGTCCAAGTTGTGGCAGTTTCGAGACTCCTCCTTAGGAGTCTTGGGACAAAAAGCCATTCAAATGTGAGTGCCGTGGGGAGGCACATAAAATACTATATGGGGGAAGGTGGTGGCTTCCCTTGAGTTCGGGCCATGGCGAGTTTTGTGAGTCCAGAGTTGCCCGTGGTTTATCCTAGCATTAAAGGTGCTTAAGAAATTGTATTAATCAACTTGTTGGTTAGTTTAATGTAGGTTCGAGTAAGTAACTAAAGCTTTTTACTTTCCCTAGTCCCATCCCGAAGCTTTAACTCGCCCCTCTACCCCTTTTAGTGTTAAAAGTTGGGAGCGTGCCCTGAATTCCTCACAATTTCGCTGTTTGAGTAATTTAGACCCATCTTGAGTCTAACAAGGAACTTGGGAGTGCGTCACTTAGTATCAGACCTTCGGTAGAGCTCGATTCACTTCTTGGGAATTTTGGATGGCACCCAAGAATAACCGTAAGCAAGCTCAAAAGATCATGTTGGAAGAACTTGTTGAAGACCGAGTAGTTTTGCTGGAGTCTATTGGTGACACACTCCCAAGTCCTAGGTTGAACCCACTTGAGGGTTCAACTATGTAGAGTTGCGAAAAGTTGGGACTTGGAAGGCGCTCCCGACTTCCAGCACTATAGAGGGGTAGAGGGGCGTGCTAGAAGTCCCGGGATTAGACTAGGAAGAGGGACTAGAAGATCAAGCTTGAATATGCATCCAAGAACCAACCACAAGAGGGTTAGTTCACATTCGGGACACCCTTGGGTGTTGGGACAAGCCACGGGCACTTTGGACCACGAGACACACCACGGCCCGAACTCGGGGGAAGCCACCACCTTCCCCCATATAGTATTCTCTGCGTTACTCCGCCAAATTTCTGCGACGCTCCGCCTCCGCGCCGATGGCTTTCGGTTCTCTGGACACGTATTAGAGAGGAGTTTGATTCCTTTGTCCGAATGCTACTTTTTTTAGTTGATTCTTGAGCGCTTTCTCTTTCTAGTGATGGATCTATGCCCTGATGCTGTAGATCAACAGAGCTCGAAGCTTGATGAGTTCGTTCTGGTCTCTAGGAGAATCAGGAAAGCGGGGCATGGTGCTCACGCTTCCTCTCCAACGATCAGAAAAAACTCACCGACGGCCAACGACTCTTTTGTTTTTGCATTGCCAGAGTTTCACGAAGCTCCTTCCAAGCTTTCCTTTCCCCTCTCTGGGGATACGATTGGCAAGGAAGGAAGAATCGCGAGCTCAGTTCAGGCGGTTTCGGTTGCTTTCGAGGATCATTCGAGGCTCCAGTTGCAAGGCAAGGAGGCGGAAGCTTCCCCGGCTAGGAGCGATGGCGACGGCAAACCTCGAGGAGATCCTCCTCAACGATCGGCTTCGCCAATCGCGCCTCTGGAAATCGCGACAAAGATCCGAGAAAGCAAACCCGAAAGTTCGGGCGTCTTGCGCACCCATCAAGTACCTCCGAAAAGAGATTCTTCCCATCCCCGCAAGTCTGATTTTTCTTCTGTACCTGCCGGTTTCGGAAGAAGCTCGGAGGGCTCGGAGACCGCCGCTGCCAGGCAAACGGAAAGGAACGACCTCTCCGCTGCCAGGGCAAAAGCTCCGAAAGCAAGGAACTTGCAAAGAAAGAATTCGAGCAATTCAGTGATCACCCCCTCGCCCCACTCTCTGATCGAGCAACCAGGCATCGGGACAGGTGCTGCCTCCCCCTCGGGGGAGGCAACCCAAGGCCCATCGCCATCGCCAATAGATTATAGCTTGGAAGTAGAGGCAGATTTTCCAAAAGACCTAGTGTGGATGATGAAGGAAAATGCGGCCAAAAAAACAATAAGAACCGTTATTGGAAGGACTCTAGGGGGCAGAGCAACGCTCAAATCTTTGCTCGACTGTCTCAATGTCGCAACCCTAACTGGGCCAAGTGTGGGGGTGAAGCCCAACACTTGGAAAAGTTGGGGATTTGGAGTCCTCCGGGACTCCCGAATGTTCAGAGCTC
>Ga0116228_10000247_pt1 | contig 38964 bp, 31 predicted proteins | sample S1TSphfallax_2_FD_89694 | JGI IMG/M metagenome (GOLD analysis project Ga0116228, IMG submission 89694) | Host-associated microbial communities from peat moss isolated from Minnesota, USA - S1T2_Fc - Sphagnum fallax MG | ecosystem: Host-associated > Plants > Peat moss > Unclassified | place... | reverse complement strand
CTAAAAATTATTGTAGTTGCCTAAGACAAGTCACACAATTTTCAATTGCATGTGACAATCCATACTTGACATGTATATACCATGTATGAAATGTAGCTACATGCAACTAAATGAAACCTTTTGTATTATGACACATCTATTATTTCAACAAATTATTTTGTTGACACATACCAATTTCAAACTTAATTTGATATTAAACTAATTTCATCTAGATTTTAACATAGGATGTTGACATGTGGTGTTTAGATATAACGTTGACACATGGCACTTAAACAGGTAGGTAATTAAATATATAAGTTTAATTAAGTAGGATGAGTTGTATGGAAAATATTCATTTTGTACACAATTAATTGCATGTTAATTGCACGCACAATTATATAGCCCAAAAATTATACAATGCCAATTTTGTAATTGTAAGCATGACTCATGATTTAGTTGTAAATGACTACTAGTTGCACACAAATTACAAATGACTAGTTGCATATGACTCATGATTTGTTAGAAGTTGAATATCATGCCTTGGTAGAAGGATCAAAAGAATTAATCTGTGGTTTATAAATTAACTTGAGGAGCTTGGATTTCCTCTATTGAAACACATGACTATTAATAACCAAAACTAATCAAGATGGTGAAGAATCATGTTTTACATGTGTGAATGAAACATATTGAAAAGTCTTGCCATTATGTCCATGACCACATCAAACAAGGATGAATTGCTTTAGATTTTGTGCAATTTAAGGGTCAAACAACATACATTCTAATCAAGCCCATTAGTGAAGTGGGCTTTTAAGAACTAAGAATATGCTTGCAACTCAAACATTAAAAAAATTCCAAATGTTACAATAAACAATTTTTAATTAAAACAAAGAAAATGGCATGTTAATGATAAGGTTAGTGTAGTACCTAGAGTATCATCTATGTTCATATTTACTACTATTCACAAATAAGGTTAACGTTCAACCATTCATAAAAAATAATGGTTCATCTAGCACCACATTAAGGTTTCCCATTTCAATAACAAATCTTTCAAACCTAGTGAGTCTCTTGTGATGAAATGTTCAGATTTTGAATTATCTAACTTAATGAATTCAAGTGCAATCCACTTTAAAGTAGTTCGAATGAAATCACACCACTCTATGTTTATTCAATGTAGACAATAAAATAATGAAATAGACTATGACACTTTCATTGCATCTAAACATGCTCCCTAAAAATAATTATTAGGAAATAGTGTAAGTTGGATGAGATTGCGTTGAAAGTAGAACTTGTCTTATTCACAAGACCTAGGGGGAACATGCCAACTATGGAGTTTCTTTTCTTGTTGATTTGACAAACTTGTTTATAATTGCCTTGTTCTACATGATATTATTGAGTTTTTTTTGTTTTGGGAAGACCTTATCAAGACTTATTGCAACAAAAACTTCAAAAACTCATCATACTTGTCTATTGGTGATGGTAGAATTGTTGTCAAAAACATTTTCAACTTGTAAAAGAAGAGGCAAACTAACATGAAAAAAAGCATGATGGATTCCCATAATGACACCTACTTAGAAGTTTCTCTAGCCCATGTGCCCACTAATATTTTCACTCTAGTCATTGTCCTCACCATCTATTCTATTATTTCTAGGTTCACCATGAACCACTTCATGCTATATAATAGTGGATTGGAGTGATGGAGTTGGGTCATGCATGGATAGTCCTTTACTTGTGTATATGTATAAATCATTGAATAGATTAATATTTCAGGTTGTTAGGATCTAAATAATCTTGATTAAGGTAAGCCAATTGTAATTCTATAAACAACAATCTCTTAATCACCCTAATATTTTGTTTTATATATCTTTGCACAGGCATTTGGTAGATAACATATGTGGTGATAACTTTAATTTAGTATCCTTTATTGATGGCCTTGTATCTTTGTGGGTATTCAATTTTGAGAGGCATGGACAATTCTACACTTACATATTTTGTTGGAAATTTTGTGTTTCATTACTATTGCATTGTTCCATTTTGTTATTGTGATTGTGTCAAATGCATGAGGTGTTGACATTTTTTTTTAATTTGTCAAATGTTTGTTTCATTGGTGAATCCAATTTTGCATTGGTTGCTTGTCATGGTTAGGTTTCTTGTGTTTTGTGTGAGTGCTAAAGCAAAGTTAAAAGATTGGCATCATTTTAGATGTTGAGATGGTAAAGCTTGTAGCTATATAAGGTCAAATTGCATTCTAAGAACCACACAATTCTTTAATTTGGACTAAAAAACATCATGTTTAGAATCTATTTGTTGGAACTTATTTATTGGTATGGACAACTTGCTTGTTAATGTTGTAAACCAATAGATATTGCAATGCATTATTAGCAAATCATAGTAAACAATTAGTAATATTTTCACCCCATAAATCTACTATCATGAAAGGTCTTATCAAATATGACAAAAATAATGGCATTACTCTTATGAGGATGCATCTTGATTGTGTGCCCTCTAGGTGACTTGTTGAGAGGAAGCTATAACTCATTAAGAAGGTGGCAAAGAAGGTGATTAATATATATCAAAGTCAACAACCCTAGAACAAAAGGATTGGGCCAATTGGATGTGCAGTCATTGCAACTTTTTGAGCCATTAACTTTTACAAACAACATGATGAGATGCAAATTAAAACATTTTGAAGAACTTGACATGCTTTATATCTTAAAGGGTTATAGGGCCCTTTCCACTTGTGATCTAACCTTTGGTTATGCAAGTTACTCTTATGCCAATGCCCTTGTGTTGTGTTTCCATTTTGTTCTTCTCTTATCAAGAAGTGTTTCTTTCACAAATATTTTGAATTTGCATGTCCTGCTAAATTTTGCATCGACAACAATTGTGTCTACAAGTTTCCATTTATGATGTTTAGAAGTGGCATGGGCACACTTACTTTAGTACTCAACTATATGAATGAAGCAAGGATCACTACACATGCTACTGGTGGGGTTTTTTGGAGTGAATGAAATAAGTAGGATTGCATGGCTATACAACTCTAATCTTTCCTAGCTTGAGAAGTTTTGTTCATTTCATCATGTGCTTTCATTTGTAAAAGATGAAAGCAATAACTTGTCAATCATGACAACAAGATTTTGGTCCCTCATTAATGATGTTGAACCTTTGAGCCTTCTAAGGGTCTTTAAAAATACTTGGTTTGGGCATGTGTTGTTAAAGACATGCTGGTATGTTACAAATGACAACATGGATTCAATGGGTATAAAGCAATGGTCACTTCAAGCTTGAACCTTATTATAAGTGCATGTGTGATGATCCAATCAAGAGGTCATTGGGTATTGTCAAATGCCTTGATTTTTGTTCTTAGCATATGAATCAATTTGAAAGCTAAGATGTCACAATTTGCTGATGGGACTAAAAACTCTTAACCAATTTGGTGTGAAACTGCTCTTCTCACATATAGAAACATGTTGCATGAAGTTACTAAGTCCAATCCTCTCTACTTTGTGAAAGCATTTGATAGATCAAGCTCACAAGTACCAACATGATAACAAACCCTTACAACTTGTGGAAAACTGTGGGACATCATTATGCAATTTTTCTTGATTTTTAATACAATGTGAGAACAATTCTACAATCCTACAGGTTACAAGTGTAAAACTTAGATTGAATCATCACTGTGGTTTAAAACTGGCTAACAATCCACACTTGAATAGCAGGCTGGATACATCTGGAGGACTGAATGAAAGCTAAAAATGCTGTGGCCAAAGAGAACTCCAAATTTGATAGAAGCAGGAGATTACTTTGAAGAGCCATAGCCTACAGTGATTGATGCTTCTATGCCCTCTTAACTCTTACTTGGGTTCAAGTACATGATCAAGTTCTTACAAAATTATGGCCACTCAGATACTAATGCAATTACCTTCCAATATCAGTTGTTAATATGACTGCTGAAAACACACCAATCCACACTCAAAGTTTTACACCTCAGTTTTGACATCATTCAATGGATACATGGTCAAATCAATGAAGCAACAATTTTCCTGTCACTAACATGGTAATTGGGGTAAAATAAAAGGAGTGCAAAGGATTAGTTGATTTCTAATCACAAACAACATCAGAGTAGAAGGCTATAGTTCTCCTTGTACAATCCTTGACATCCAACAACTCCACATCAAACACCTCAAATTGCTTTGCACTAAAAAACGTTGATGGACCCACCTGCACAAACCACCATTTGTCTCAGTATTCATTCAAATAGGTGCCAAGACCAATCGTTCATCCTGCCAATTAGTTCAGGTGTCTAGTGTGCAGTTTTCTCAGCTGGGAATCCAGTGACCCAATTATAATCAGGACACATAACAAGATAGCCCCCAGTGCTTTATTTTAACCTGGTTTGAATCCAAATGAAGTGGCTAGCCAGTAATAAGCCAGGGTACATGGCAGAAAGGCTTTGACACCCACAGTTTGACAAACTTTTATGGTCAGTGGACTTACTGGAGGCCCAAGTTCAGGAGGGATGACAATTCGTCGTGTGCCACCAAGGCGCATAGTTCGAATGCCCTCTTCAAACCCTGGAGAATGCCCACTGAATGAGTCAGAAATTGCTAAAATGTTTGCATCTGTGAAGTGTTTGGCCAATTTGCACTTTCCAGTTGTCCTGTAAAGCTGACAAGAAGCCATCAGAACATGTAACACCCTCAAGGAACAGATCTCAACACAAAAAATATGTAACAGAAGAGCAAAAAAGACTTACCAGGAATCATGCCTTTGATACCAAGGCGGGTCCGTGCTGGTTGACCCTGCTGATAGCTGCTGTCCACTCGGCGCCCATTCTCATTGTATCCTGTATAGTGAAATACCACCTGCCTCCAATAAAATCCAAGAAATAAAAGCTTAATTGGTTCTTGGTTCCAAAAACACTTCAGACAGATACATCATCACAAGTTCTCTACACAAAAATGATTTGTCCTCCCAACAGGAAAGATCAGGTTTCTGATTTAATGTTCAGACACATGGGTTAGGGTTTAGACCTGTTGACCATCGCTTGGAGTTTTGCCTTCACCTTCAATAAGGTCCAAATATATGAGCCCTGACTCTGCCTTCACATACCTATCATCGGTAATCACTTTCACGTCAAACCCTGCCAACACAAAGGATATTCTATAAATGAAGCTGAAAGTCAATCTATTGAACATTTATGTCAAAACTAATAAGATCCACAACTTTTCATCAGCAATTCAGGGACGAGGCAATAGGAGAAAAATGAGCAAGACATTATTTCATAGCAAGGATTATCACCCAAACATTTTGATTCCTGACATGATCAGACAGAAATGTAGTTAAGGTCACACAAAACAGGACAGAAATTCACATCAAACCTGAGGCTTTAGTGAGAACATGGTACCTTCTCGAATGAAGCCTGGAAAGTCAGGGGGGGCATTGTTCAATTTTTGCATGCGCTTGTTTTGCTCAAGCAGGCGTTTCTCATCATAGGGACTATTAAGTGCATCCAGCTTTTTAGCAACTGCCAAAGCAGACTCTTTTTCTCCCCATCTTCCTCCAATTAGAGCACCTATGAGTCCTAGTGCCAAGTTCATGAAACCTCTTCGCCCTAAATGTTTATTAGATTTAGAATCGTCTAGTGTGATTTGATGTACACATCTGCACATAAGGCATTTCAATGTCGATTCTCCCTGGCTCTCATAACCTCCAAATGTTGGGTTATGTGACTGCAGTTTGACACATCTGTTTGGAGTTGTCAGATTGGAAAGTTTGCAGAATCCTCCAGTGGAATTCCAAGAATTGACTCTGCATGCATGTTTCAACAGCCATGCTGCCATAGAAAGAATTCATAAATCAAAAATCAATGATCCATTGCACCAAAATCCTCAGGGCATAACTGGAGCCAATTGCACAAATAGGAAACATCAAACATCTTCCAACTTGTTGAAAGAGATGGATTGTCTTTCATTTGCATTAGAAATCAAGCCCACAGGTATTTGGACATCTGAAAATACAGCTTCCCCTCAGGAAACAGTAAGGACACTTGCCTCTGCTTTGCTCAGTCTCACAGTCATCACCCGGACCATCTCTGACATTCACAGACACTTCCAGTCTCTTTGGGAAATTCTTTGTGCTGATGCTAAACCCTTGATCACATCTGCTGGACTGCATAGGTCAAGATGAAGAATAGTTTGGAAGGAGAAAAGTGGAGTTGATTACAAAACACACCATAAGATCCATGATTGCTGAGGTATGAGTGCATCATGGCACATAAGACACCCACATGAACAGTTTTTGCAAACCCAGTTGTACAACATGACACCAACCTAACCATGACAACCTGGTCATAGTCATCCCAGGCACTGCATAAAGACATTATTCGCATCCTACAGCTTAAATATATGAAATCAAGCTCCTTGATGTCAGGTCATAAATTGCAAGGATAGCTTCCAGGCACAAAAAGCCTCAACTTTCAATATGATTGAGGGCATTCAAATCAAAGATTCCAAAAACTTGATGATTGTTTGGCGCTCAGTAAACTGCCATGATAAAGAAACACCTGACTACACATCCCAACTGACTAAGTGGACCAATCTAAAACAGGGTAGAGACATAAATGGAACCATCATAGTAATCATCACGTATACCAAGCTACAAAACAAGTAGGACAGACTGCATAAAATTGTATAGTGGAGGTAGAACTTCAGATGACTTGAGCACAACTTCAATTTCCACAAATTCCTAACTCTCACAAAACCATGGATTACTTGCCTATCACCTAGCATATTGTACACTTAGGCTCTTACACAAGTCAGTTTTCACATTCTGCTGGTACCATCCAACCTCACATCTGGTTTATGCCTCTGCACATTAATTGTGTAGAAATGATGCATATCGAAGCATTGCAGCTTAAGGTTGGTCACACAACTCATTTTACCACTAGCACATAAGCTTGGCCAGTAGGTTATGAATCGAAAGGACCTAATGTACACAACCAGAGCTTCAGGCACTAAGCTACTTCTCACGATTCTTAGCCCATGCCACAACCATAAGATTCAAGGGGCCATTGTCAACAATTTTGCTCCCACATACGTAATAATTTCACATGAATGCATGAGCCCAATATCACGCTAGCTCTAACCAGTGATAGGGAAGTACACTGTACTGATCTTGGTGGGGTGGGGCAGTCATGTAAATGTCAATGAGCTTGCAGAGAAAAACTCGACAAAACACACTTTGACCGGTCATCAAGACTGAACTTCAAACAAAATTTCACAATCTCATTCCTATGGAGAATCCAGAAAAATATCGATGCTGGAATTGCATAAAGCATACGTTTGGGGGCAAAATAGCTACGTACGAGGAATTAGGTCATGAGGAAGGAATAGCATTAGTAGCAAAAGACAGACAGTAGACTCAAGAAACAGTAGGCTACCGAGATTTCACAAAAAGAATTATAAATGAAACTAAGTTTTCGCCCCGCCCCTTAGAAGATACAGCAATTACTTGAGGGAACAAAACAATTCTTCTCTTATCATGGGTGAAGCTTCTTTGACATGATTTTCACGTAATTGGTGAAAGGCGGAGAGAAAAAGTACTGACCAAGCGCCCAAACCCAGAACAAGTTGCTAGCTCTACCATGCCTGTCGTTGAGGGGCTGCAACCTCGGCTTCCCAAACTTGGTGCGAAATGTAATCGAGAAACACCGCACGCGGGCAAACATTCATCACACACACAACAAGCTATAAACACTCTCTAGTTCAAAAGGCTTCAGAATGCAGAGCGCCAGGGCTTGATCCACATCTTGAAATATTTGAGCCCTCGATTTGTAACACCCAAAGACGGACCCAGGTAACGTTAAGTTTCCATGGGTTGAAACAGGGTTGGGCGGGTATCAGCTTTTGATCATACCAGCCGGTACTGGTATCGAACCTTAAAGAAAAATTCATACTTTTCTGTAAAATAATACCTTTTCAGGTTCAGCGGTGATGGAAGTATTTTTGGAAGTGTCGATTTTTTTAGAATCCACTTGTTTGAAATATCGAAATTTAAGCGAATCATCGCAAAATGTTGAAAATTCGAGAAATTGAGCTAGTTTTGTCATTAGGTTGGCTTCTTTCTCTTTCCCAATGATTAGGGTTTAAGGCTTGCAAGTGTGATGTTTTGTGAGTAGGTGTGGTTAGATTTTGATTAAGAGAGGGTCTCTGAATGTGAGTTCAAAGAAGAAGGTTATAAAGTAGCATGCTCTATAATAAATTATAGGGGTTATACGATATCATGTCCTATGAAGTGCATTCTTAACAAGTTCCCCAAGCACCACATTTGAAAAGACTCCTTAAAACACTTTGGTGATGAGAGTCAAAGGACATTATTTGTCACAAACATTTTTTTAAGAGAAAGGAAACATTTTTTTTTTAAAGAGATTGATGTGCATTGAAAGAGATAATAATTCATTAATAAATGTTCATGGGTGTGTTTATGCTTCTGAGAAGTGTGCTTATGCTTTTAGTCTGGCACTGGTATTGGATCTTGTTTTGCATTTTCATATGATGAGCCTGGTCCTTTTGTATTAGGGTACGTACCCATTTCCACTAGCTACTAATTCGTAGGTGCCCAAATAAACCCTAATTCCGAAGTCCGAAGTAAAGGGCGAGCAGGAGCCTGGGAGTGCAGAGATGTGCTTTCTCCACACACAGTTTTTCTAGATTTGGATTGTTGTTCGCAGAGTTCGGCAGCTGAGAGCAGGAGTTTTTACTAGATAGTGGTGCATACATTTGAGTGGAAGGAAGAAAAAAAATTTGTTGAAGTTTTTTTTATGAGCTTTTGCTAAAGATCTGTGAGAGATACAGGAAGAAGGAGAAAGTCGATACTCTTTATTCAGTGCTATTTGTTTGATGTAGTTAGAGAGGGAATCGCGATTTTTCGCAAGGATAGTGGGGAAGGGGAGCGTAACAGAAAGAGTAAGTGGGAGGAAGTTTTAAGAGACAGGACAGAACGGAGTGGGAGAGGGAGAGAGCGAAGGAAGAGATGGAGGCGTCCACGTCATCGGCGGCAGTGGCCAGGCAGACGTGGGAAATCGAGAATAACATTCCCATGGACACGCCGTCCGGGGACTCCGATGCGATTTTCGAGTACGACGACGCGGCGCAGAGCGCCATTCTGCAGCAGAAGCCTTGGACTCGGGACCCTCACTACTTCAAGAATGTGAAAATCTCCGCCCTTGCACTCCTCAAGGTACTTACTATTCCTGAGCTCTCAAAAATAGATTTCGAAGATTTGCATGCTAGTCCTTTGCTTCAGTAATTCATGGGGGCCGTCTTAACCCTAATTCAAGCACAATTTTGCATTCGTGTGCCAATTTCTTTGACCAGAAATTTCCATATGCGTTTCCCATACGGTACTCAATCCTAGTCTTGCTAGCTGTTCCTAAAGAGAGAATGTCGTGTTGTGGATTGTGAAGATGGTAGTGCATGCACGATCTGGAGGCACTATTGAAATCATGGGTCTCATGCAAGGCAAGACAGATGGCGAGACTATTATCATAATGGATGCATTTGCATTACCTGTTGAAGGGACAGAAACCCGCGTCAATGCACAGGCTGATGCCTACGAGTACATGGTTCAATACTCACAGACTAATAAACAGGTCAGTTTTTCATTTGAGTAGCAGCAAATGGAATAGCCTGTTCTTGCCTGCTTAAGGCAAAATGACGCTGTCTCTGCAGTAGCTCAGGACTGCTGTAGTTAAAATGAATGCCTTTCTGTTGGAACAGGTTGGAAGGCTGGAGAATGTAGTTGGGTGGTACCATTCACACCCTGGCTACGGCTGCTGGCTTTCAGGCATTGATGTCTCAACACAGATGCTGAATCAGACATACCAGGAGCCCTTTCTGGCAGTTGTGATTGACCCTACTCGCACAGTATCAGCAGGGAAAGTGGAGATTGGTGCCTTTCGAACATACCCGCAGGGTCACAAGCCTCCGGATGAGCCACCATCGGAATACCAAACCATTCCTCTAAACAAGATTGAAGATTTTGGTGTGCATTACAAACAGGTCAGAGAACACCTTTTGTGGATTACTGGTGACTGATATCCAGGAGACAAAGTAGGACTCAATGTAAGTTTTGTTGCAATGGTGAAATCCCATTCTAAGTAGAATCACCAGGTGGAAAGTATGGAAAACTACAATTGAAAAGCCTTCCTGTTTGGGTTGCAGTACTACTCGTTGGACATAACATACTTCAAGTCAACATTGGATTCACACCTGCTAGACCTTCTATGGAACAAATATTGGGTTAACACCCTTTCATCATCGCCCCTGCTTGGTAACCGTGATTATGTTGCAGGTCAAGTTGCTGATCTTGGTAAGCACCTCTCTTCAACACTCATGTTTGGTCTCAACTTAGAATTTTCTTGAAGAAGTCTAGTGTGATTTTGCTATCATCAGTTATTTATAGAGCTCATATCTTATCAGAGTATCTACTGGATATTATTCTGCAATGACAGATCTGTAAGCAGATTGCCAGTTTTGTCAAAAAGGTAGATTATTTTGAATGTTTGTGCTGTAGAAAGTTCAGGTTGACTATAAACCCTAAACTTGTGTTAGGATGATACCCTTCAGACTCTCAATTGCAGTTGTGCACCTTCAAAGATGGCATTGTCAGAAGCCTAATATTGTTGCATCACTGCAAAACTCACTTGTAGTGAGACTGTATACATTTGAGGTCTAAAGGTAGATTTCTTTTTTATTTTGTGACAGCTGAGAAGCTAGAGCAAGCTGAGAGCCAACTAGCACACTCAGGACGTATGGGAGGTTTTTTCATGCCTGTTCAACGTAAAAAGGAGGTATGGAAGGCTATTGACTCTTCTGCCATCAGTTATGTGTTTGCTGCTTGTTCTTTGTGCTCAATAATAATTTGTCCTGAACATATGTCAAAACAGAGTTGTTTGCTACATATGGTTTGGTGGCTTGGAACAGGAAGAGTCACAGCTTGCCAAAATCTCACGAGACAGCTCCAAGATCACTGTTGAGCAGTTGCATGGTCTGATGTCACAGGTGAAAATTACTTCATCATAGCATTGAATGCATTTATGTGGTTTATTTTTTAAATGCTGCATCCTTATGGATCAGTCTACAACTAAAAGGAAGTTGCTGAAACATGTTTGGAAAAGAAATTTCCATCTCTGTCGAGGATGAGATCTTTCCCACCACAGTAGTTTGGGCATGATGCAACAAGAGCATGCAGAGCTAGTGCCACTGACGCAGATTGTCATGTGTTTATGCTGCAGGTCATCAAGGACACATTGTTTAATTCAGTGACACCAGCAACCACAGCACTTGGTTTGAGTCTGGATATGTCAGGACCTGAACCTATGGTGGAGACATAGTACTTTGACACATTGATAGATTGTGGTGTGAATCACAACACTAGAATGAGGGATGGGACTGCTGGACATCTTTTGTGGTGTCAAAGAACAATGTTATGTTTTAACACAGACTTCAAGATCAGCACTTTATGTAAGTGAGCTTGAACATGTGTGGTGTCATCTCCTGATATTTGCTCATGGCACTAGACACATTACTATTGGTACATCTCTTGCAAGAAGATTATGCTGGAAGACTTTTGTTGCAGGTAGAACAAACATTCAAATTTAGTAGTGCAACTTGCTGGCAGTAGATTCCAGGTTTCCTACCACACATTTCAAACTGGTTCTTGTCTACTATAACAGCATCACAGACGGAACCTATTAACTTGAACAGTAAGGAAATGTGTTAAGAAGTAGCCACAGATGTTAAAGCATTAAATTGCAACAATCCTAAACTTCTGCAATAGTGCATACACAATTTCTGTGGTATATTTTTGGCATAAAAGATTGCTCCATCCTTTGGATGGAGTTTCTGTATATATCATACATGGTAGCTTATGGTCTGATTTCAACTCAAAAAGGATCTAGACTATCCAACTGAGTACTCACATTTGCACTTAATTTTCACCCTAATGTAAAGCTAGACACAAGTTCTAAATCACAGTTCCAGGCACAATTGTTGAGTTCTTCAAGATAATTGTGATGCCAGATCGGATGTAGAACCCTTCCTTTGGTCTTGCAGCTTCTAGCACACCCTGCAAAAAGCAATGTTTAATACCCTTCACAAAATTAGCCTCTTGGTGATGGTTGCCTAATTACTTTCCCTCTTCCCTTCACTCATGGAAGAAGTAAATAGAGTACACAATCTTGAATGAGATTCTTTCCACTTGTACAGTTTGAATATCAATGGCATCTACATATAACCCACACGAGTGTCATGAAGGCAGAGTTCAGATAGTGCATCCTGTGTATGAAACTTGGATCACATGAAGGTTGAGAGCAATTACTAATACACACTTGATTCACTGGCAAGGAGTTTAGGAACATACATCAGTGTTTGCAATGACCACATTATGGCCAATTCTCGCGTTCTTGTCAACTATACAATTGCTGCAACCAACCAATTTGATGTGTATCGTTAGCAGTTTGCCCCACTTAACAATTCAAAGTGTCCATTTTTTCTTTGTAAGGAGCCCACCAAATTCTGAAAACCCAGGCATTTTATGATTGACCATGTACAAAATAGCCAACAACAATTTATATTTCTGTATTCTATTATGTTTGCGTGGAAAATAAAATAACAATAGCAATCCCAAATAAAGTCCAGCCAGTTAGCACACTAATACACAAAACACTTTGCTAAATCTGGAAGCTACGGATATGAGTGATATGTAATGTCAGGTTCAATTAATTTCTTCAATATATATCAGAGACTCTACTCCTCACTTATCCTGAGAGTTAACAGAGCAGCCATTTCATGAGTTAGCTCTCAAATTGAAATATATTTCAACATACAACCACAAAATTTATTGAGATTTCAGACTTCTCCTCCAAGAAGCAAACATGATTTACAACTCAGATCCAGGGTCTGGTCAGGATTGCATACCTTATTCTTGTGTTCTCTCCAACACCCAGAGGAACCTTGCCCTCACCCAACATGGTGGACATCTCCACCTCTGTCTCATAGGTATCAGCACCCATCATCACAGTGTCCTGCAATTTTTACCCTCTCAAGGTCAGAAGGAACAGATCACAAACTTGCAAGTCTTTGTACTTTTGTATGCAATCAAACTGAAGCGCTGCACAGATGGAATGCAGGTCATGTCAATGGTGACAACTTTGTTGTTTCCCTTCATACCTTCAACTGAACTCCACCCTCAAGTCGAGATCGAACTCCAACAACTGAATGCTCGACACTGCATTCTCTCAGAAAACAACCATGGGAGATAATAGAGTCTTTGACCTGCACAAGTCATAAGGATACAAGATAAGCCTTATTGATTCTCATTGTTCCAACTCCAGATTTTGCAAACACAGAGAGTACTTAGAAGAAGATTCCATATTTCCCTTTTGTAGTTCCATTTCAGCATGTGTACAGAAGTCAGGAGAATGCCCTGTACTAACCCTGCATCTTTCTATCTTGGTTGGTGGAAGATATCGAGGTGATGTGAAGGTAGGCTTTGCAGCATCATAGAAGCTAAATTTGGGTGGCTGCCAAAACCACATCAAACACCAAATGCATCAATTTTCAGTGGTCCAAACAAGAGCAGTCCAATCCACACAAGATGCTTTGACTGAGTGGAAAAGGCAAGCAGGAATACCTGTGCTGTAAGAGCTAAGTTTGCATCAAAGAAGGACTTGATGGTGCCAATGTCTTCCCAGTAATCCCTGAAGAGGTAGGCCTGTCAATGCAAGAAACAATTAGTCTCTCATAATCACTGAAAAGACATCACAACATCTCAATGCTTGTCAGCCACCTCTAATGAGTCAATCTGATGAGAGCCATCTTTCATTGCAAGAAATGCCACACCTGAACATTAAATTCATTGACAGATGCAGGCAGGATCTCAGCTGCAAAGTCATTTGCACTTGGGTAACGCCATCTGTGTCAGTTATGTACCATGTCAGAATGACCAAGTTGATGAGGAATCATCAGGACCCCAAAACTCACTGTAATACATCCTCAAGAAGCAACTCAGCTGAAGTCTATAACAAAGTGATCCATGACAGACCTCAAGAGCTTGAGAAGGACCCGTTTCTTGAAGACATAAATGCCCATGGATGCAATGAATGGCTTCCTTCTTGCCTCATTTGGAGAGAGCCCCAATACTGTAGCATCCACTTGCTGCAAAACCACAACCTCCATCAACTCTCCTCATTAACTGGAAACACTACTTTCTTGAATCAGGCTTCCAATGGAGGATATCTTAAGCAGTTGAATTTGCATGTTCCAGACAATGCAGACATACCATAGAAGTCAGACTTTCACATCGGGGCTTCTCGTTGAATTGAATAACCTGCCCTTCATTGTCAATCTTCATCAATGGGTATTCTGCTGCATGGCTGTCACTCCACCCACATATATTACTATCAATGCACAGCTTCCATGACTCAACCTGACTGACAAATATTTGTTCGCAGATGGGAAAGCTGAAAGGAGGGATAGCAGCAAGTGTACCTGTAGTCCATTGGCACACATGCAACAGTGACATCTGCATCTGTGTCCTTGTGTCTCTGCAAATTCATGAGATGTCATCACACAATGTGTTATTCTCAATACCAAACAACTCTTGTATATGATCTCATTACGTGCTTCTTGCACAACAAGATAGAAAAGGAGGACTAACAGGCTGGACTACTACAAACCTGCATAAACTTCAAGTAATCCATACGGTACAGATGATCCCCTGACAGAATGATGACATCCTCCACATCCTTGTTCTTAACATCCTGTAAACACAAACAATACGCTCTGGTCATGTTATTCCTCAGTCAAATCTGACAAAATAAGAAACAGTCATTTGTGAATATGGTAGAAAAGTAATTTGATCAAACAATAAAACCCACTTACCTCAAACAACCACATGTATTGCCTAACTGCATCAGCTGTTCCTTGGAACCAGCAGTCCTGGCCACCTACCCCAGGCCTCTGTGTTGCTGCCAAGACCTGTCACAGTGTACAACAGCTCATATGAAGACCGCAAAATTTGACTATATTCTAGTGCAGTGTGGCAGCACAATGATCTACTTTCAACAAAGTAGATTGTGCCCAAAACCTTTCTGTCCTTCATGTTCCTATTGAAAAGAATTCATGAACACATGATAGATTGGAGCTCGTAGTCAATGCACATACCTCCACATATCCATTGCCAAAGTTTACACCATTGCCAAAATTGTATGTGTGTGCAAGGTGACGGTTGAGGGACGTTGAATTATACTGGGTGAGAATGTAGATCTTGTTGATCCCACTGTTGATGCAATTGCTCATGGGCACATCAATTAGTCGATATGAACCTCCAATTGGCACCTGGTCACAGCAGGGTCTCAGCTTTTCAATCTCTTAAGAAGTGATCCAAAAAATCTGATGTAGTTGGCTTTGAAAAGTAAAAGAAAAGGCAACTACTTTGGACATCTCTTCACCACTCTGCTCCAGAGTGGATTCTTCCCAACAGAGGAGGAAATTTTCAGAGAACCTGAAGCAGTAGAACTTACAGCAGGTGTTGCACGTTGGAGTGTGAGTGGGTTGAGACGTTTGCCTGCTCCACCCCCCAGGATTATGGAAAACACTGTATTGGGGTTTGCTAACTTCTTCACTTTCTGCTCCCTTGGTGCAACCTGCTTGTTTTAGAAAATAACTGCATGTGATCAGAGCAATGGAAGATGCAGTTGTTCACTATGAAGCAATAACTTCATCAAATCTTGAGCTCAATGGAAAGAATAGACACCAAGGAAGATGCACCAACAATCTCTTCTGAGGCCAATTTCATGTCACAAGCCCATAATCTGCTTTGAGACTGATTTCATGTGACAAGAAGCATGAGCTTGGCATGGATAACGATCATAGACCATCACCAAATTAGCTTTAATTAGTTCACAATTCTTGATTCCCAACTTCACAAGTTTAGAATTTACAAGTCTTTCAGATCATGAACACAAGACAGATTTACAGTATTAAAACCCACACGCACAAACCACCCATCAGAGAAAAATTCTCTATCTATGGAACTTCTATGGTTGCTCTGTATCTGGAGAATTTTTCACACGTTTGTGTAGCACAAATTGCTGCGCAATTGTGATGGTTGCGCTATAGATAGATCAAGAACCCACAGAACCTGAACAGAGCAACAGACACAACAACAGTTCGGTTTTGGCCAGGATAGATAGGCTCTCGAGCTCACCACGGTCTCCAGAGGAAAGTCAGCAAGTACTGATGAGACGACCAGGGATTGCTTCTTGGGTCTGATTCTCGACTGCGCTTTGCCTTTGAGGGAAGTGCATTGTCCCGTTTTCAGAAACGCATGAACAACTCTCTCACCCATGAAAGCAGAACCCCCCAGATTGCAAACCTGCTGCTTCTGTTGCTGCTGCTGTTGTATGCCATTGCTCTCTCTTGCAGAAACAGGGACATTACACTGCCTCGATACTAATCTACAACTCCCTGTGACTTCCATCTCTACGCAATTGCCCGCAACCCAAAACCTCTCGCACCTCCCCAAACCGAAATACCAAGAACCGCCCTTTTCTCTCTCTCGCTCTCTCTCTCTCTCACGTTCCACAACCACACACTCCCTTCGTCGATGTCTTCTCTCGTCCAGCAATGCAACCTCAAAACTCCCCAAGCTACCCAAAAATCTCTGCTGTTCTCAAATGCTCTCTCTACTTGAAATTTGCAGTCACTTTCAAAGCAGCAAAGTCATAAATGCTCCACTTTGCTGCTGCTGCTGCTGCTGCTGCTATAGATGTAAAACAAAGAAACAACGACAACAACAACAACAGCTCAAAAGAGATTTCTTTTGAGATGTTGGGGGTTTATGGAATCCCTGCAAATTGGGTATCTGAAAGAAAATCAATCAGCAAAAGATCAATCAGACTTGGGTTCTTTCAAAACAAAATACTTGTGAGCTTGGTGGGGAGCCAATAATGAGTGTACAACAGGTGCAACAGAATGGATGAGAAGAAAATCCGGGAAACAAGGCTTCTATGACAATGGGTTTGTGCAAAAGAAGCCACGGGTATAACATGTCCTCCTGCACTTGCTCTCAGTCGTAACTCTCTCTCTCTCTCTCTCTCTCTCTCTCTCTCTCTCGCAAATCCCTCCCTCTCAACCCAAATTTTGCCACTTCCTCTCCCCTCTCCTGTAAGAAAATCCTTCCTTGCTGTCAACCCAATATTGTCACTCTCTCTCCCCTCTCTTGTAAGAAATTTGGGCCTCACTCCCAGCTCAAATTTTGCCACTCTCTCCTGCTCCCTTCCCTTGTAAGAAATTTGCTCCTAAATCCCCAACTCACAAACAAATTTGCCACGCTTTCTCCCCTCTCTTGTGACAAATTTGCTCCTCACTCCCAATTAAGTTTTGGTACTCGCCTCTCCACTTCTCTGATGCTTTTATAAAACACGGCCTCCACCCCCTCTCTCTCTCTCTCTCTCTCTCTCTCCTATGTCACCAACAAAATAAAATCACACTCCAATGGGAAAATCCAAAATAAGTAATATATCAGCAGATGTTTCAATATTTTATTGTATACTAAGGCCTCAAGAATGCAATATTCCTCTTAGTGGAAAGCCCCAGGGTTGGGGTGGGGAAGGGGAGTTCCCAAAATAAGGGACCTTGGACAAGGATGCCATAGCCATGTCAAGCCCCGCAATTGGGGAATGCCTCCTCCACCCATGGACTTTACCCAGCATCAAGTGTGAGGCCAAGGATATCATGAACCTAAAAATATGTCCAAGTTTCAGAGGGGGAGGGATTTTCATGGATATAAGGGACCTAGGATGAAGAAACCCTCAAAAGACACTTAGGAAATTTCTCTAATTGCTTTTATGTGTAGGGTAAAACCCTGGCCTCAAGGACCCCTTATTTCAAGAGTGCCTCAGCCTAAGGGCATTCGCGGGGCATAAAATGTGATGTATTTGAAAAGTGAAACACCATCATACACCATTTTTGAAATGCCCATTTGTTCATGACTACTCTTTTCCAAATATAAGGTGCCCTCCATTTTGCACTACCACAAAATACTAAGTGTTTTACATGTAGGGTAAAGCCCCAAGAGTGGTTACATTCTCAAAATAACGGGCCTAGGACAAATAAGATCCATTCTTCCCTCTCCTAATTGAGTAGGTGCAAGACCCCCTCCTCTTTTCTACTTAGGAATATTGATGAATTTCAAGGCGCCCACCAAATACACTAGGAAATTCCTCAGCAAAAACTTTTTGGTCTACTTGGAGGACACATTATAAGCAAAATGTATTCTTCACAAAAGCCAAAGGTGTTTTGAAAAACAAGATGCCTACACAAAAATGAGCATTTTGTTTTTTGAAATGCCTCACCTTTTGTTTTCATTTTGCTCCTGTCATCTGATAAATGCCCAAAAAATGAAAATTAATAATGTCTGCTGACGTTTTATACATGGAGTGTATGATGGATCAGCTCATCATCGATCACCTGTTGATGATTGAACACTTATTTATATCTTCATCATATGTGTTTCATTTTGAGTGATTTTAAAATATTATGGGAGCACTAGCTTAAGCGTTAGAAATCAGCTCTGAAACACAAATGAAAAGAAGTAATAAAATAATAATAATAATAAATAAACTTTTCAACTTATAAAACACGTTTTTTCATTTTTTTGGATCTCTTTTATTTTCAAACCTCATAACTTTCTTATTTCTTGTTCATTTTAAACGATTTAAAGTGTTACAGAAGTGCCACCTGAAGTTCTACAAATCATTTTTGAACTCTAATAGTAATAGAGCAACATATGAGGAATGTTTTGGGTGTTCAGGAATCGACCTTTGTGATGTTGGATGGTGTGTTTTTTTGAGTTCTTGGCCCCTTTACTTTGGAAGGCCAGAACTTTCTCGTTTTTAATCCATTTTGTTACGATTGTTAGTGTGTCAGATGCAGCAAGAGGAGGGGCGTTCAAGTTTTGTTTGGACACCAAAAAGAACGAAACCCTCCCCTTGGATCCGGTGGGTCCTGAGCACTTAAGTGTTTGGTCACCGGCAGGTCTACCCTAGATCTTTAGAATGGGGGTGTTCATGAAATAAACACCCTTCAGCTCCACCTCAGTCCCCACTCTTCAGACATTGCCCTACACTCCCACCCATACATGGATGACCAGCTCATGTTTTTCTGCCATGATCAACAATCTGGTTGCAATGCGACCAGGGAATCCCAAATTGAGCATCAGCTATCTTAGTTGGTGATGGAAACGCAAAAGAGCTTCTCTCTTTGTTACCTACAACAGATTCAAAGGTTGGAAGATCTGCTTGTGCTTCAATTCTTGGCTCTCAGTAATAACAGGTTTTGGGTGTCCCAACAAGCATTGGTGTTTTTCATCTCCTTTGTTCTATGATTGGGATCAAGCACATTTAGTTTCATCACTTTTCAGAACAACTAATTCACCAACCATCCTTGATAACAAGGTTGACTTAGGGGCAACTTTGTTGGGGGGATTAAAGTTGTCCCATAGATTTCTCTAGCCATTTGGTGTTGTTCTTGAGGTTGGTATTAATAATTGGAGTCAACATTGCTGATTTTTTCACCATCTAGTAATTTAAGTGTTAAGCATTATGTTGAAAACCTTTGGATTGAGGCTCTATTTCTTGATTGTTTAATCTGATATAAATTATCATGCAGCCAAGATAGTGCAAAATCACAAACATTGCCATGCTTTGCAAATTTGCTGTTGGTTACCTTCATATACAACACACTGAATTGAAAAAATGTGTTGTGAAGTAGGACAAGGACAATAAAATCATGACATATGATAAATATGTTCAATGTGGTTTATCGTTTTCAAAACAATCCTTAGAAAAATGATCACATAGTTTTGTTAAAGAATATTGGCAACACCACATTGACTTGCAAAAGGCGCAAAAAGATTGCACATTAGTGGATCAAGTGTTCAAACCTTTCATCTAATTCCAACAAGCCCAATATGGTAATGCTATTACTAACTTTTGTGGGTTTGCCGACCCCTAAACCAAAAAGATGACCAAAAATCAAGTTTCTTAAGGATCACATCTTGTATGTAATATATTTCCAATACTTTATTTTGAAACTAAAAGACTTGTTTTTCCTCTTCAAAAGAACTTTGTTGAAGAGGTTGTATTTTTCCATCATGACCACAATGTTCTCTATCATTGTGTCACCACTTTTAGCCACTTCACTCACAATTTTTGAAAGTTTCTATTTGGACATGAGCAAATTTTAGAGGTGATGTTTTTGCTTTTGTTATCAACTTTTTGAACAATCAATGGGCTCACTTATAATAAGTATTACAATAGGCCTTTTTCAAATGTATGACTATCCATGGACAACCATGGTTGTGCGATTTGAAATCTTTGCTTGATAGGTTTCAATTGTTTTGGCATGCAAAAATGAATATGTCCAAGACAAATAAAATATTTCAATTGCCATGTTTGATACCTTTCAATTTATTATGTTTTGTGAAATTCTAAAAGTTTGTCTAAGATCCCAGTTTCAAAGGGTGCTTCTTTTGGGAATGTGGTGCCTGTGTTTTTGAGTTCTCTTGGGATGCAGTGGTCCACCATAGTAAGGTTGGGCTTCCTAGATGTATGCTTGTTGTACATATAAGATACATAACCTACCCATAAACCCTATTTTCGTAGCTTTATGTTTTACATGTCTTTTTATGTACCCAGAAATGGTTAGGTAAAGGCTTTTGTTTTTATTCAAGGACAAATAAAGAACAAATAGTTCAATAAACAAAACAAATATATAGTTTAATAAAAACAAAATCCTTTTTCCAAATATGTACTTTTTGTATGGTGAAAAGTTACTGAATCATGCTTGATTGGGGAAATCAAATGTATTCCATTTTTTTCATTTTGAACTAGCCATTCAAATATTATATTGCAATTATAATAACTCTTGTAAAAGGACAAACCTTTGGTATATTTTTCAGAAATAAAAATATATTTTTAATTCGTTAAATAAAATTTAAAAGATTTACAGATTTATGCACTCCAGACTTGCACTTTTGAATTGAAATAACATTAAATATTTTTAAAAGGGTAATAAAAAAACCTAAAATGCTCAAATCTAAGGCATGTTGATTGGCCCATCACCAAAAAAATTTAATTAAGCTTTAAATATTCTTGATATACGTGTGTTCTAATCTACTCATTTGGGTTGCTAATTTAGGTTATAAGAGCAGTAGAACTTAAGGCAAAGAATACAAAATAAAATGAGGAGCTATTGGGAATATTTTGAGGAACATGTTGTAAACCCATTGGGAACTTGATGGGAATGCATTGGGAACAAAAAATCCAACTCCCCCACTCTCCTTCAAAACAAAACAAAACATGAGCATTGTAGGTGCATTTTACCTCACCTCATTTCCACCTTAGGCTAATGGTAAGGGCATGAATTATGAATGTATATTGAATTACCATTGTTTTAATTTCTGATTAAATGAATGTTTGAATTCTTCACAATCATATTCAATTGATATTTTAATTCTCACATATAAAAACACAAACACAATTCAAAAACTTAATAACACAAATACTATGCACATAAAAAATTTAATTTCAACTTTCAACAATTTGCTTGCCAAACAATACTAAAAGATCTAAGGATCATTGTAATCAACCCAATTACAACACAAGTCACCAAATCAATAGGTCCCCCAAAATCCTAAAATATCTTGGTTTCAAACCTTGAGGAACTTTGGGCAACATTACATGGAAGGAAAGTGAACACCTACAAAATTGAGATAGTAGTTTTGAGTCTACATTACATTGGAAATCTCAAATTGAGTGTCTTTATTTAGGTTAATTTGCTTCTTAATTAGTCAACTTTAACAAGAACGGTGCTTGAAGTTGAAAGTCCATTCCTAGGGAGATCCACTCCGCCACAAACTTCTTCTACATACTTTTAAAATTGGAGTCTGTGAAGTCAACAAGAAATTATGGCCATCCATGGGATTTGGAAAGTAGCCAACTTGCTGCACAATTTGTCATTGGTGAAGGGACTCAAGTGGGGTTGAGTGTGGTCCCATGACCCATGTGTTATAATCTCCACTCATCCAATAGAGGTTGTGGTTAAAGTGTGGAAATCTGCAGACCATAAGTACCACCAAGTTTTAGGCCCACTCCAAACCACTACGACTAACATTATGTCTATGCCTATATGCCTATGTGCACAATGCGCATGGGTTTTTTTTTGATAGATCTAAACAATGAAAGATTTTTTTGGGGAGACTCAGGTTAAACTCATGTAACATGCTAGTCAAAGAAGGATGCATTGGCAACAAGTATGGAGATGTTATATACACCTATGTCTACAATCACCTATTTGGTGATATAACACCCATTTAGGTTCAACAAATAGAAAATTTTTACTTTGTGAGAGAGAGTGTGATATATATATATATAAATATATATGTATATGTATATATTGATATCCATTGTTTTTGGTTATACCCTTTGCTGCATCTGGTGGCATTCCGAATTCACTCAACACTAGTTTAGATGCATAGTGATGATACTCTCTATTTAGTACTTAAAGATGATCTAGGGGTCTAGTCATTAGTAAAGTAATGCGTAGGATTGGCCTCACTACCCCTACTACCATAAGTGGTACTGCATAGCCTGATATTTTCCTTGCCCACCAACTGCCCAACTTGGCCACTATGATCCGTATCGTACCAACTTGATATTTTACCTTCCCAACAACTGCCCAACTTGGGCCACCATACTATGTACCAAGCAAAGCTTCAACTCGGGGAATTTCATCTGTTTTGCACTTGCAGAATTTATGGCTCCTGAAAATAAGTGCATTTCTTTACAGAACTGATACCGTACATAGTGCTTGCTTGGGCCAGTCCAACACTAATTCTATTATTTGCAGACAAGTTGAAGAGATTAACCATTTTTTTTTATGAAGGAAAAATTAAAGAATCTGATGATATATTAGGGAATATATAACTTATCAAAAATCAAAATCCTCGAATTTTATTGATTGTTCAACAAACAAACAATGTGCCCAAGTTGCCAAGGTACTGCAGTATTTTGAATTGTTGAAATTGACAAAGAAATTTGCAAAGTGAGGTTACTCCAACAATTTCCAAAAGCAATCAGCACCCACTAATAGCCTAAATAGCATCTAAGCTATTGAACACAGGAATCACATGGAAAAGCATTTGAAGTCCATCACCGAGCATCCATCTGTCTTACAGCCAGGGTGAACCAGCACCCACACCCATACCTTCAGTTCTTGAGTGAGGCCTGTATGTGAGGGTTCTTCTAGGTTAGGCGTTCTTGTAGGTGTTCTTCCCCTCTCCGTATTTGATATTTTGCTTCTTTCTTACAACTTGGGGGTTGAAGCACTTAAATTTGTTCCTGTTCCTTCAGCACAATCCATCCTTCTTTGAGGATTCTTCATTTGTCAGAACTTGGGTTCTTCCATCTTGTAACTTTTTGTTTCTCCACTTTGTTGGGTTCTTTGTTTTATTGATGAATGGCAAGGTTTTCATCACATCTTTTAATGGCACAATTATTATGCCTAAGAAACGTTAGATTTTGGACTCAGAGACCCTGATTTAGTGAGTCTAGGTGTGATGAGGATATTTATAAGATTTCAGAAGCAATTCAGACGAATTTTTAGCCTTCATAGTGCCCTTGTGGGCTGGTTCACTCCGACCGCACACCACACATGGGCAAATAAGACTTTAATACTTATAAATGTTTGTCGTATGTGAGGTTCTTGTTTTGTCCCTGCTTGAGGTGAGCAGATTGATGAGGGTAGGCTTGGGCAAGTTCCTTTGTCTTTTTGCGACGTTACAAAGCTGATGTTACTCCTGCCAAACTGAAAGAAAGAGAGAGAGCGAAGAAGAATCAAGCAATCTCCCTATTACTCTCCTGAGACCCACTGTCCAGTGTTTGCAGGCATGAAAATCTTTAGCTTATATTTTCATCACACAAATCACACGAATAAATCTGTGAGACTGTAATTGACTCCGTACACTTGTCATTTTTGCACCACAAATCAGAAGTTTTGCACATGATTTCGGTTTTTCATGCAGCCGGACAAAAATTAGATCATCCCTTTGTTCCATCATTGGAGAAAAGAATTTGAAATTGCTGCCAATTCTTCTTCTCCTGCCGATTTTGCTTCTAGACCCTTTTTTCTTTTGTCTTTTTTCGGGAATTGAACAACTGGAAGGAGGCCATTTTGCTTTTTAGACCCTTTACTTTTTAGCCCCCAGGAATACCCTAAACCCTAAACCCAGGATTCTGCTACCATTACCCATCAGTAGGCTAGCCGAGTATGTCGTCTCTGGTCCTGTGGGGGGGGGGGGAGGAAGCCGTCACTGGGACATTCCGGTAAGTAGGTCCTCTTCTTGTTGTTTTTTATTTTTTTGCACCCCGCCCCCATGCCCCCCCACTTCTTGAGGTTTGATTTTTCTTTACAGTAGACCGGTTTTTGCTCGCCAAATAAATGATGACCGCCAAGTTGTAAAAGTTTGAACTTCCGTACCATACTACCTTGGCACCGTTGACACTAATTACATTATTCAGCCGTGAGAATTGTTGAAATTTGCCGACCAAAAATTTGCAAAGATTAAAAATAAAAAATAAAAAAATGTGAAGGAAAATAGTGAATCTAATTTTATTTTAAAAATTCTAGGATGTTATATTTTTGACATGAAATCCTCAAAATAAAATAATTATTCAACACTGAAACTATTGAACTTGCCATGGTACGAAGAGACCCAAAGTAGGTAGCTATTTAGGTAGTAGGTATATATGACGTTTGGTCCATGGCGACCTGGTGGGCCTCCAATGAAGCCCTTGCAAAAAGTAGATTTCGTTGAAAATCAAAACAAAACAAGCAAAGACAGCCTTCTAGTTTGTGAAACCAACTAGTGTTGTTGGTCGGGAAGTTGCTGTTTCTCTTTCTCCCTACCTAAAGGCCCCCAGTATTGTCGAGATGCACCCAATTTGCACACCCAATTAGACACCCCCACCCTTGTCTCTCTAAGCTTAAGCTTTAGGGTTGAGAAAACATTTATGCACCGAGATGAGATGTGCTCCCACGTTCCAGTCAGCAAATTCAAAACATTTGTTTTAAAATATATTGTTCAGGCGTCATCAGTTGTAAAAGGAGAGTATTGAAGGGAAATTTCGCCTCTTCCTTCCTGGCTATGACAAGGCATTATTATTGCACTTCCAATTTAGTTGACACAACAAAAGGCCAATATTAGGGAACCACATTGGGAACACAGCGAGAACTTCGGGAACCACGTTGGGAACACATTGAGAACTTCGGGAACTACATTAGGAACACAGTGAGAACTTCGAGAACCTGATGGGAACAGGTTCCAATCTCGATGGGAACACAGTGGGAACAGACCCCCAAAAAAACCCAAATCCCCTCCATTTCCCCCCTCCCCAAAACCCAAAAGAAAAAAACCTAAGCCCCATTGAGTGCATGTTGTCCATTCACATTGGCTGCATGAAACTTTTAATTGTTTCTCACCATTTGCAGCTCGGCTTATACCCCCACTTTATTGTCCTACTACCCTTGTTAAAAGTTGAAGAACCCATAAAAGTTAAAACAAAGTTGGAACCAAATTTATAAATCTTTGATGCATGCAAACTCTGGAAGTTGCATAAAAGTGAAGGATTTAGGCATGTGCATGCTATTAGCATGAATATTGGGTTCGCCTAAACCCTAAACCTCAACCGAGGTAATATTTGGTTTCACCTTGGTAACCAATTCAACGAAATAGGTCTCATATATATAGGTACATAGGTAGAATAATAGGTAACTACTACGTAAGTAAATGGTTTATACATAGGGAAGGACTGTTTTTACTACCTACCTAACAACAACCTGCTTGTGGGTCAGTGGGTTGTTAGTAGGTAGGTAGGAGAAAAAAGGGTAACTGAGCTAACTACTATGGTTAGCTAAGGAACTGGAAACCCAACAGAAAACTGTTTCCTGACCACTTATCATTCATCCTTCATGGTGGGCCAGAGTGAACCAGCACCCCCTGACTCCACCAGTTGGCCGTTCTGTCCATAGGATGGGATGGGCTGTTTTTCATCTGCCTCTTTACCCTACGTTAACCAAGATTCTACTACAGTCAATCTTTTTTGGCTGCTGACCTTTGACCATTTTTTCGGGTTGCTAATTTTTTCTTAACCCTGACCTCCATACTACCCTCCCACCTAGCTACCCGACTTGCCTACATCTTAGCCTTGCTTGTGAACTAACAACTAATCCATTACCTACCTTTTATCTTTTGGCAAAACATATATTTATTCTAGGCTAAACTCTTATCTCCTATTGGTTAAACTCCTATCTCTTCTTGGCTAAATTTTTATCTCTTGACAAAACTCAAATCTCTTCTTTGATTAAATTTCTATCTTTTGACAAAACTTTTATCTCCTCTTCTTGATAAAACTCTTATCTCTTGGCAAAACCTAGATCTCTTCTTGGCTAAACTTCTATTTCTTAACAAAACTTAAATTTCTTATTGGTTAAATTTATATTTTTCTTGGTTAAACTTTTATTTTTCTTAACTAAACTTTTATCTTTCGACAAATCCTATATCTCTTATTGGCTAAAGTTTTATCTCTTATTAGCTAAACTTCTATCTTTTAACAAAAGCTATATTTCTTTTGGCTAAACTTTTATCTCTTGTTGGCTAAAATTTTATTTTTTCTTGGTTAAACTTTTATCTCTTGGCAAAACCTTTTTTTTGGCTAAACTTTTATCTTTTATTGGCTAAACTTATATCTCTTCTTGATTAAACTTCTATCTCTTCTTGGTTAAACTTTTATTTCTTGGCAAAACCTTTATCTGTTCTTGGCTAAACTTATATCTTTTGGCAAAACATATATCTCTTGTTACCTAAACTTTAATCTATTACCAGTTAAACTTTTACCTCTTGGCAAAATTTATATCTTTTATTGGCTAAACTTCTAGCTATTCTTGGTTAAACTTTTATCTCTTTTTAACGAAATTTTTATCTCGTAGCAAAACCTTTATCTTTTCTTGGTTAAACTTTTATCTTTTGACAAAACCTACATCTCGTCTTGGCTCAACTTTTTTTTTTGGCTAAATTTATTTCTCCTTCTACAACTTTATTTCCTTTTGTTTGTTCTAAATTTTTTTTTTTAAAAAAAATCACAAGTCTATTTTTTTTTTTTCTGATTATAACAAAATTTAAAACTATCATTGCACTTTTTTTTATCATTAACAATGGATATTTTATGCACAACATTTTGGTATTGTCTAAAACATAAGAAATCCAACCAAGATTTTATGCTTCAAATGCAAATATTGCATAGTTTTATTATTATTTTTCTTCTTTTAAACATTTCTCATTACAATGGCAAAACTATGGTTGAAGGTATTGCATACATTAGACCAATCATGATGTGACGAGACTTGAATGACAATGGACCTAGTTTTTGTAATACCTTCATGTTGAGCTAGGACACTTATTACAAAATTGAAATGCAAATAACTTTCAAGTCCTTACAATTCCCATATGTTTTTTGCTACCAATTATATTTAGATCATATAAAGGTTGGAAGATGCAAGTATTGCAAGCACTTTTTCATCCACCATCCTAGGTTAGGGCAACTAGAAAGTTCGGAAAAATACAATATCCACATTGTCAATATCTAATACAAATGTCCAAGTTTAAGTCAACATAATTCCTACACAATCAATTGCATCAACCCTAAATTATGTAAACATTTGAACTAATGGAACCTTAACCCTTGTCTAGAAACTAAATAATTTCATACAAATGACCAAAAAACCTTTGACCTAATTTGTAAATGTTGTTTGCATAAACCATAAATAATGTATACATTATAACCTAATGGATGGATAGGCTTAAATTTGAGAAACTAAGCAAACCTATATAAATGAACCTTACAATATTGAGTTAAAACCTTTTTATGCAACAAAAATCCTTACACTAAACTTCAATTAAATAAATTCAAAAAGAATTGGTTACATAATTTTAATGTTAAAATTTAACAAGTTTTTAATAACTAAGTGTTAAACCTAATTTTGGAACTAATTTTGCATAACCTTAAATTGTGTATAGAATATAAACATTGGATACATAATTGTAATAAAAATATAAAACAATTTTATATAATACTAATAAAATGTATGCTTTAAACCTAAGTTGGGAGGAGGAACCCCAACCCTGAATGTAAACAAAACAAGTAGGAAGGTTTATATCATTCATACATTTGCCATGGAGTCACCTTCACTCTCCTCTCTTTTAATAGATGAAAGAGAAAAGAAAAGACCTTCCTTATGTATATGTGTGTATGTGAATACATAAATTTATTTATAAAATATTCCATGAAAATAATATAAATGTTATCATAAAGGTCACCTTAAACCCAACACCCCCTTTGTTTGTTTGAAGCATATATTAGGCAAAAGTTTAAATATGGGTAATGTAACATGAACATGGCAAATTGACAATGTAGGTATTGCAATTTGAAGGGCTTTATATGGAAAACCCAAACCATTGACAATAGAAGATCAAGAGTTTGTAATACCCGCACAAACAAATTCATTTATGCATTGAAGGGTCATTTCATGAAAACATGCAATATATTTATATTAAAATAGTAAAATACATTTTGTCATTAAGGTTATTGTGCGAGCATAATGAGAACATTGCATGATTAATCATTTTAGTAATGACCTTCAATTTGCATTCATGAAGGTATTACTTAAATGATCTAACATGGTCACAAAATGTGTTAACCCTATTAAATGAAGTTATTGCTCATTTGGTTAATGGTAAATGTAATCCATTCATGGTGGATGGGGGTATTGTGTGCAACATGGCATAAAATGATCCCAAAATCTACAATATCTTGAAATTAAATCTCAAAATTGAAAAAAATGGATTGATACAAAAATGTTCAAATAATCACATTACAAAAATGATGGTGACAAAAAAATATCATGCCAAGTTAAACTACAATAGTGTGATATCAAAATGGTGGGTACATGCACTAAAATTTCACTACAAGCTCGACTATAATGACATATATATGATTATTCATCCAAAAAGGATGAACTAAATGCAATGCCCATATAGGTGTGATAGTTTCTTGTAATTATTCAACTTTTGCTACATGATAAACAATTAATGATGTTCAAGCGTAAGTCAAATTACATCATTCACAAAAGTTTCCTTTGTTATGCCTTGAAACCTAACACGAAAAAAATGTTTTAAAAAATTAGATTCCAATTAACAGTGCAAACAATCTTAATAAACAAATAATTTAAGCATGTAAACATACCGTCCATGAATAATTTTTGAATTGTTATATTTTGATATTACATTCATTTTTTTTGTTCAATTACATTTATTGGATTCCGATGTCCAATTTTGAACACCCATGCGACTTTGAGAGGTTTTGCATAGGTAATTATGCTTGTTCAAATTGTTTCAACAAGGTTGTCATATTTCTCAAGCCACACCCATGCACTTTGTGGGATGAACCCACCCCCCATACTAGAATGTTAATGATGCCCAACAACATGTCAAAGGTTAAACATATGAACAAGGGTCGCTGTACCTCTTGCATTTGTTACACTTGGGTTTGAAGCTTATCTCACTAAGATTTCGCTTTTTAAAATTTTTGATCAAAGGACTTTTTCTCATTCCTTTTTTGGCTTGCATGTGGGTTGTTCAAAATACAAACATTCATAGAAATGTGGTCTTGTTGCTTAAAACCCTTGGGAAAAAAAAATGGATACCCAAATTTACATAGTTGCATCTAAAGGCCATGTGTTTGTTCCAAGTGTCTACAAAACAACCGCTTGGCCACATAAAAACTAATGCATGAATTCACCTTGCAACATCCTCTTGAGCCTTCATGAACACATTCATTCTCTTCCATTGCATCTTCATGCTCATCTTACATTGGAGGAGGAACTTCCTGAGGTGCAAGATTTGGGTTTGGAACTAAATCTACAAAAAAATCCAACAAAAAAATCAAATAGGTTTAACATAAGCATGATGAGGGTATCGCAACCCACCATCTTTTCGAAACGATCAAGATATTGCATATCAAAACCCTTTTAGCAACACAAAGAAAATGATGATGAGCAACGCAATTATTCATCATTGTCTTTTGTACTAGGGCAACAGGAAAAGGAAGACGACAACAAACAATTCTATGTCACAAAGCAAAGTAAAAGAAAATTTAAAAACTAACAAAAGAGGGTAGGGTGCAGAGTATACCTGGAAACATAGGAGATGGCGATGGCACAATGAAACTCACACTGGAATGAGCGATGGCGTTGGAGATGGAGTTCTGGAATGAGCAATGACGTTGGAGATGGAGTTCTGTGCGTTGCTCCTGGAAATACTTGACACTAGAGTGTTGGGCCCACTAAAAATGCAGGAAGGGGAATAGGGGTTGCAGGCCCTAGAATGGGGGGGGATGGTAGGTTTGTAAAACAGGTTTGGAAAAAAAAAAAAAAAAGTAAAAAAAAAAGGGATGTTATTTTAAAAACCCGCCCAAAGTAAAACTGTTGGAGGTGGCTGACCAACCCAAAGTTGGTGGATGAATTGCCCTCCATCCAAAACGGGACTGGGGGCTGGTTCACTCAAGCCTTCAAGCCTTCATGGGGTACTGGCGGGTGCTGGTTAACTGTGGCTGTAATATGTTTTGCTCAATTCTGAAAGACTTGATGGAGCACCAGACACCACCAGTCCACCAAATTGGAGAAGGTCATGAATACCACAACCATGGCTCAACTTTAATTCCTTCAATGCTATATCATTAAATCACTGTGGTTTTTAGATTTACAAGTGACATTTTCAAAACTTTGTTCCTGAATCTTAATTTGTTTGCATTAATATATAATCTTAATTCTGCAAACTAATAAAGTTTTGTTGTTGGGCTACCAGCACATACCAGCAAAATTGCCTACTCTCAAATGCTATCACAATGTATTTTGGATTCTTTTCCAAAATAAATACAATATCACTGTAACTTCCTACTGCTGGAGGAATTTCTTTAATATCTTTCTTTCCAAAGTTGGTGAGTTGGAAAACCCAAAAACACTATTCTAGGGCCATTTTTGAACCCAAAATCATCCAAAGACAAAGAAAAAACAAAACAAAAAAACACTGGCCTTGGGTAAAAGTACCAAGAAACATGAGCTTGACAAGCATCCCTTGAACTCAGCTTACACTCCCTAAAAGCTATGACTTAGCTCTCAATTCAGTATTTGATGTAGCAGACTTGTAAGCAAAAATGTATGTTGTAGAAGTGTAGCATTCTACTACCTAAACTCAGCCCAGAAGAAGTAGCATCCATCCTACCGATGGTTCATTACATTGGACTCTATTCGTGGATATGGAATGTTGCATTCAATAATCATTTCCTAGAGAGCAAATTGTCAAAAGTTTTTTCTCAAGTTTTATAATCAAAATCAAGTACAGAAGTCTACAGTGAACTGAATAAGCTACTCGAAGCAAACAATGCTCTGGCCCATAACCATAAGCATTCTCACATCATCATAAGCTTTCTCCTTGCTCCGCAACCCACAAAAGTAACATCCCAAACTCGTGAACTGAACAAGTGGAACAATTCGAAAAGTTGACAGTTGACGATTGGCTTATGGGGCCCTCCTATCAGAACAGGAGCACATTTGCGGAACTGATTTTACTTTAATTATAACTTATTTATTTATTTATTTTATTTTATTTTATACAGACTCCTGAGCAAATTTATAGCATGGGTCCATGGTAGGGGCCATAGTGAACCAGCACCTACTAGTGCACCATGAAGGATGGATGATAAGTGGTCAGAAAACAGTTTTCTGTTGGTTCCAGTTCCATAGCTAACCATGGTGATTAGCTCAGTTGGTAGGTTGTAAAAACAACCATTATCTTATGTACAAACCATCTAGTTTCTTAGTAGTTAACTATTTTCCTACCTATCTACCTATGTATGACATCAAGGTTAAACCAAATACCTAGAAGTTCATCCACAACTGAGTAATAATGGGCATCCAATGGATGGTGCACTGGTGGGTGCTGGTGGCCGTAGTTAGGTTTCATCATATTTTGTCCCATTTTTCATGTTTATAAGGAGGATTGAGAAACAACCTTTGTACATTGTGTTGAATGTGATGCATAATGCTACATGCCCAAATAAGGGTAATGCATGGGACTTCTCTATGGGATATTCACATGCTCCTAAGTGTTGACCACATCCAAAATTGTGTGCAATTTATTTTCTAAGCTCTCATCCATCAACATGAAATTTCAGTAACAAGTTTTCTTGGAGATCATATAAGGAGGATTTTGCATAATCCTTCATATGGTCATACACTTTGACAACTCCATATGGAATGTGCAAACCCATACGAAGCATTATGAAGGTAGTTCCGATGGTTTTGTTTTTTTTCTTCTTCTTCAGTAGAAAGATCCAAAACGACTTTGTTGTTCTTGTTGTTGTTCTCACTTGCATGTTCTTGACAAATGGCAATGTTTTCCATTGCTCATATGGTTTGATGGAAATGTTATTTGTTTTTGCTTTCTTTGAATTAAGGATTGTGCAAGGTTTCAATTTTTTTCTTTGAAGGTTCCTCATGTAGAATCATTGGAGGGTGTTTAAAGGTGAGAAATGCTTAACAATTGCAATAATCCATGTCTTATTTGTGTTTTTCTCTTTCATCTCCTTCATTTCCTCTTATACAAACCTGACTTCATCTTTGTTAAACACAAGAAGGCAAACAAAAAAACTATGAATGAGTTTCTATAAGCTCTTTATAATAAGCATAAAGTTGGAAGCTTTGAAACTTACAAATCCTTTGATTGAATATGGAGATTTTTCAATGCCAAGTAAGGTTTAGGAGTGAGGTTCTTAATCATAGTTGGAATTGTGAAAAGATGATGCAAAATGTGCAATCCATTTCTATTCTAGGCATGTTGTAAGATCAAATCTAAATTTATCGAGGCAAATGGATGCTTGTATATATTATGTTTCTTTATGCAACTTCCAAGGAAACAAGAAAGAGTTTTTCATGTGGAGTTGTGTGAGAGTTTTAGCTTCAGCTATGGTCATTGTTTCTATGCTACATTATCACTATCAAATTTTGTCCATAGAATGGAAGTCTTGATTTTGAGTTCAATACCAAGTTCCATTTAACATATTTGACTTACAACAAAATAAACCCCAAGTCAACGTTTGAAGTTAATATATAATTCTTCCAGTGTTTATCATCATAATCAAAGCAATGATTCTTTTTGTTGTTATTTTTTGAATTTTTAAAAAAAAACAACCAAACTTACCTATTTGGATGTCCTTTTTATGTTGGGTTGTCAATTTGCATTGCTTGGTGTCTTGATGTCTTGAGTGGCATCAATGTTGTCATTTTTTGACAAACGGATAAGTAAGCAAGCAAGTCAACTTCAATTTTTGTATAGTAATGATCTTCACAATGACAACATATGAAACAATCTCAAGTTTCTTGAAGCAATGTGTTGCACCTTTTTCATTGAAATCCTCCAAATTTAGACAATTTAAGAAATAGAAAGAGTCATTATGGATGTGAATGTGCACAATCAAATTTGATTACAACATGATTTTTATTTTTAAAAAAAATTGCTATTATACAAATGAAAAAAATGGCATTGTGATATATTCTTGTACGCATGTATTACAAAAGATCACTTGAGTATGGATTTGTCACAAATTTTTTTTGTCTAAAGTCTTAGCCTCATTTATATGGCAATGGAATGGGGCATTTAGAAAATGTTCCATGTTTTCTTCATAAATAAAACAGATTTTATATCCTCTTGATCTAGGTTAAACTAGGCATGTAGAGGAACTTTGTAATCAACCCATAGCAAAACCTTATACTATTAAGCTCCAAAGAGCAGATGGAAAGCTCAAACAATAAAAGGATATATGGATGTGGTAGAAGAAATGGAAAATAGTGTCTAGGTTTGTAAATTTTATTTCACACCCTAGAAGACAACACTATTGACTATATGAAGTAATTTTTCCAAAAGTTGGAGAAACAAAGGAAAATAAAAACTTGTTATACATGTATTGGTTCATTAGAAAAAATGCCATGGAGGGTGATAGAGCATGATATAAAGAATATGAATCAAAAAAATTTATTGCAACGTGTTGGTGTTACAATGTCATGATTGAAGAAGGATAAATCCCTTCAATGAGAACCTTGACCCATGTAAACATGAAACTATTAAATTAACCATCCCAATAATAGATCATCCTTGGCAGTGTAAAGTTGCATGAAACCCAAGTTGGACAATGTATAGGAGGGATCAAGCAAATGCCATGACATGGGCCAATCATTATCAATCAATCATGTTTTTTTATGAGCTTTTTTGAGAGTCCTAGTCCTTGTGCATATTTATAGGTCCAAACTAACATTGGCTGAGGTTACGTTTTTAGCTCAAAATTTGGGTCCAAGGCAAGGTCTAGGTTTGGGTCCAAGGTAAGGTCTAGGTCCAAGTCTAGGTCCAAGTGTAAGGCCGAGTTTGGGTACCCAAGCTTGTGGGTGTAGGTCAGGGAAAGGCCTGCCACAAGACACACCCTAGCAAGTCTAGGCGTAGGGAAAGCCACCCCCAACTTAGGAAAACCCAAGGTTGGTTGGATTCAATAGGAGACTTCGCTCAATGGGCCTTAGGGTGTTTTTGACTAGGGTGGGAGTCTTGAATATATTATCCTTCCGAGACATCTTAGATGGAGGTAGAAAGTATACATTAAGGTATAAGGGTTCGTGATTAGGGTTTAGGGACCCGGCTCCAAGCTCTCACTAGATAGTTTGTTTGTTTTCCTCACTTGGTAGCTCATCACAATGTTTGTCCTCTATTATCTCTCATTCTTTTATGTGCAAAACTTGCCATATCTCCACTAGACACTTCACTTTTTCATCTTTAAATGTCAATCAATGACAAATAGAGAGTTAAGGAGGACAAACATTACTTTTGGATTCAAGCCAAAACATACATTTCAAGCTCTTATATCTTTGAGGCTGTAAGGGTTCAATGTAGGCACAGCATGTCAGGAGTCAGAACTCCACTTACAATTTTGAAGGCTTTACTATAATCTTGGAGAGGGGATGAAGTTCTTATACACTAGTATCACTTCAAAAATATTGTAGCTTCAATGTTTTTAGAAAAACTCTAAAACCTGGAACTAATCTTGAATCTGGCCTCAGAACCATCCGAAAGAAGCGTCTAAAAACTTTCAACCCAACCTTAAACTTTCAAACCAACCTTTGTGTTTGTATTAGGGTTCAAGGATGACTTTGGCTTGGTATGAAGAAGGTAGGTATATACTATATTACTAATATTGAGATTGGTATAGCCTTGGTACCTAGGTCCATACCAATGAGCTATTGGTATGAGGCTAAATTTGCCTCAGGTCATATCAATCTACAAACCAAGGTTCAAACATGGTACCTGCCCAACACAAGTCCAAACTCCAATATCATATTATTTAAAGTTCAAACTTCATCCAAATTGTAAGTTATAGCCCATAAGTGGAGCTGCTCTATTATTTTTTCAAGAGAAAGAAAACCCCCCACTACCAAAAAACTAGCCACTCTTTTTTTTGTTCCCTTTCCATATGACTATTTTCCTTCTTTACATTTCTTCCTTGTGGTTGTCTTCTCTTTCTATAACTTTTTGTTTCCGTCACTAATTTAATACTCCCATGATAAACTGGGGATACTTATTATTCAGTTTCATATCAATTAGTTGGGGGTGCCTCTCAAGTTCAACATTTTTTTTTTCCCCCACAATGAGCCAATTTGATTGGCCCATCACACAAAAACTATGGAGGCTCCCCAAATCTAGAAAGATTCTATGGAAAGATGGAGTGCCTCCCCCTTTGGCCCACCTATATAGGTGAGAAGGGGAGGACTTTGGGCAAAACATATGGGATGAAAGCGAGGTGCTATTGGAAACACCCTTGGGAAACCCATTTGGGAACTTGAAGGGAACATGTTGGGAACAAAGAAAAAAGAAGGGACTTAAAACTATGACCCATCCAAAGATTTTTCTTTCACAACCTTATTAGGAGGAGTATTCATTAAGTCTGGCACAAAAGAGGCATGCAACTTGCATGCTTAAATAAGGGTTTGTATGCCTATATGGTAGGTAGATAGATGCCTCAGATAGACATGAATTTGGCCTCTCTCTTGTCTCCACTAAAGTCTACTCCTATTAAGTCAATAGAAGGAGATGCCTATTTGGTCTCCTTGAAAGACACCCCCAAAAAAAAAAAAAAAAGAAAAAAGAAAAAAAAAACCATCGACTTTCCAGATTGAGTAGCAGTGCTGATTGTATCTGTACATTGTAGACCCCTACCTACCTCTAAGGCCTGTGTAGTGGGCCTTTGTAGGGCAGATTTGAGCATGGTAAGCCCTAAACAAAAGGGTCCCTTAGCTAGTGAGGGCTTTTCCCTAGCCAGAATCAGTGATAGAGAGGGCCCTCCTACCCCCCTCCCCACCACCCTCTGAATATCCTTTGGAGACAAGGGGAATCTGGTGCATGATGATGATGACGTCATAAGGGGTCCACCCTGATTCTGAAGGCACGTGCAATACCTGGACAGACTCTTGGAATTAGAGGTCACTGGCAGCCCCGGTAAAGCGTGCTGGTGGCAGGGAGCCAATCCTAGCCTTTCTTTCTGTACTAGGCTAGAGAGTGGGCTGTAGACCGTGGATTCTGCCAGATAAGCATGCACTTGCCGAGCCTCAGGCACTGGCTCAGCTCAGCTCAGCTCAGCTCAGCCCAGCCCCATAGGCCTTGCCTCGGGTGTGCACAGCTGGCAGAATCCTTAGTGTAGGGCCCCAGTCTTCGAGGCTCACAGGCAGGGGGGGGAACTCTGTTGGATTGCTGGATGGAGACTGCCAGGGGAACACTGCAGCAAGTTGAGCCTATTCTGGAGCCATAATAAAGAGTGTCCCCCCCCCCCCAGGATCAAATTGGCAAGCGCTGATTTTAACATTTTTAATCTTATTATTTTTGATAGAACTAGTAGCCTAGGGCGGCAGAATAGGGAAATAATTCCCTCCAAAGAATCCAATCCTACAATTTAAGAAACTTGGAGAAAGGCACAATAGATCATTGCTTGAATGAATGCCTTTCAAGTTTATTGGGTCAATCCTATCAAAGGGCATGGCGTAGGCGTCCCCACTACAGTTAAAATACCTTGGGTGAACCCTAAGGACCTTCACCCGGCAAAACAAACATACATAGTTGCACCTTCACCCAACTTGCACCCATAAAATTATACCAAGGTGAAAACTGAAAACCCTAATAAAAAATTTTCTTTGTGGCTAAACGTTCCCTAGCCAACCTTTGTAAATAGTACACAAAGTCTTTGGGGGGGAGGGGGGGGCAAAAGCTAGATTTTAGGGCAAAAGCAAAAATTGTCAGAATTAGGTTTGTCTTCTACCACCAAATTCCCTTTGCCATTCTACAAATATCATCATCATCATGATGCACAAAAGTTTTTGTACTCATCCACATTTACTATTCTGCCAATACCATCAACATGCACACAAAGGTTTCTACTTGTCCACATTTACATGATGTGCATGCACACAATGCAAAGAAAAAAGTCGCACCAAAGTTGGTGCTTGAGACTTGAGAAACTGAAATTCTCAACCATGAAAGTGAAATCAGCCACATTTTTTTTTTCAAGTTGTGTGTACAAAAAATTGTCAGTATTTGGATCGTATTGAAAATCTGTCAGCTGTGGTTGTCTTGTTAGTTGAATTTTTTTTTAAATATGGGTTTAGGGTTTAGGGTATCTCAGAAACCCTTATAAAAACATTTTAAAGCAAAAGAAATAAATAAATAAAATCTCAAATTCTTTTTGGATTGCTTCTAAACAGTATAAATATCTCATCGTTCTAGGACTGAATTAGAGTCCCCCATTTCAAATTTAGCACTAATATAGTCACGTAGAGGGCTCACTGAGGTTTACGGTTAGACTCTGAAGACCATGAAGTTCCCAACTTACCATTGTAGGTGCTGGTTCACCCCGGCCTACAAGGTGAACCAGGAATTCTTCAGATTTCACCTCTTCATAGCCCCCACATTGTACCTAGTGTGCACAACACATCAAGTGCATTGTAAGAAAGATGGAAAACAATACTACCCAGTCACACATGGCCCCCCTCCTCCACTAGCTCAGACACAAAATGATCAACATTCCAACATGCAAAAGAAAATTCCCATAAGCTCAAGATGATATTCTTGTGTACTACATCCCCAAAAACTGTCGCGAATCTGTTTGCAATTGTCCTCTACCATGTCTTATGCCACAATGACAAAAAAAAAAAGTTAAAAAAAAATGGTTGGCCTAGAGTTTGAAAATTCCAAGAATGAAAACAAATTGATTCAAATAGACAAGGTTAAAGTTCTTTTAAGATATTGAACTAGCAGGTTTCTAATCAAGCAGTTGAATTGGAGATGTGAGTATGATGGTAGATCAAATCTAATCTCATATGGTGAGCATCTCTCAATTCCTCCATGGCATCCAATTATGCAATTTTGAGCATCTCCCAATTCCCAGTCATAGCATCTAAGCATGGATTCTCAAGCAATTTTTTTCCAATTCCCATTCATGGCATCTTAGAATGCAATTTTTGAGCATCTCCCAATTCCTAGTCATAGTCTTTAAGCATGCAATGTTGATTCTAGTGTTTGTTGAGTTGCATTGTCATCACAACACCCCTTTTGGAAGTCCCCAAAAGCCCCCCCCCCCCCCCCCACCCAAAATCCATTGACCTTTCCCCTCCCCCCCCCTCTTTGGGGGGGGGGTGGGTTTGCGGGGGGGCCCTTGGGAACACG
>Ga0116228_10000246_pt1 | contig 39019 bp, 35 predicted proteins | sample S1TSphfallax_2_FD_89694 | JGI IMG/M metagenome (GOLD analysis project Ga0116228, IMG submission 89694) | Host-associated microbial communities from peat moss isolated from Minnesota, USA - S1T2_Fc - Sphagnum fallax MG | ecosystem: Host-associated > Plants > Peat moss > Unclassified | place... | reverse complement strand
TCGGCTGGTTTCCGGAGGGATGGCGCGGGGGGGTATCGCCGTGGGGCGGGGGGCTGTCAAATACGGCGCGGCGCGGCGCGCCGACGCTCAGTCCCAGGGATTCATCAGCTTTACGCCAGTGGACTCAAAATCGGCTACGTTGCGGGTTGCGACTTTCAAGCCATGCACGAGTGCGGTGGCCGCGATCATCGCATCGCGCTCCGGCCGGCGGTCGGGGACATGGAGTTCGGCGCAACGCGTCGCGACCGCGGCGTCGAACGGCAGGATTCGGCCGGCGAATGCGGGCAGGACCTGGCGGTCGATCCAGTCGCGGAGCACCGCGCCACGCGCGGTGTCGCGCCTTAGCAGCATGCGCGCGCCGGTTTCGATTTCCATGATCGTGACCGCGGAGAGAAAGAGGTCGGCTGGTGCCACCGACCGGGCCCATGCTGAGACCTTGGCATTAGCGCGGTGCGGGCGCTGCAACTCGGAAAGTATGTTGGTATCGAGCAGATACATCACTCAAAGTCGGGGACACGCAGCCATCCATCGCCGAGGCGCGGTGGGTCGAACTCGACGTCGTCGTCTCCCGGCATCGCTAGCAACTCGACAATGCTCGGGCCGCCGTCGATCAGCCGCCGGTATGCGTCGTGGCGCAGCAGGACATAGGCGGGCTCGCCGCGGTCGGTGATGATAACCGGCCCGTCGTCGGCGGCGCGTTTGGCGCGGCTGACGTCCTGGTTGAAAACCCGGCTGGGGAGCGTGGTGATGGGCATTGGGGGCGCTCGTGCAGGGCCGTAGCTACGATACTACATCGGTGGGGTGGGGGGAATGGCGAATGTGTGTTGCCACACGGAATGGGCGCCACGCGGCGCCACCGTAACGGAGCGCGAAAGCATGAACGCGTGGCGACTTCTCAAGACGCAGTCGCGTTCCGAGGTAACATCTGATAGCAACTTTGAGGCTCGGGTGTGACAGGACCACGGCCGTAATAGTCGCGTGCATCACCGCCGGTGTCTCGGCGATGGCAGCGATCCCGGCGGTCATCATACCGTCCATATTGGCCAGGAAACGCGCGCACGACGCGCGCCTGACGCAAACTCAAATGCGGACAATACTAGACCTTCACCCTAGCGCTTTCGGGGGTTGTCCGCGAGCGCGCCACCGCCGACGCTCAGCAGGTAGCCCGCACGGCCCCTCGCCATGAGGGCCCTTTGCCCATGCCCAAGAAGGCCCTGCATGGCGAAGGGCCATGCCGACTACTTGCTGCAACGCGTCATCGCGCAATCCCCACGCAGGTAAACCCATCCCCCTGCCGCCGGACAAACCCCGCACTTGGCGCGGGGGTATGCGCGAAACAGCATATCGTGCCGGTTTCAGCATACCGCTCCAGAAACCCACGCCGGCTCACCGCCGCGGCCGCCGCGTCCCGGTCGATCGCCGATGACAGCTCCGGTGCCCGCCATTGCAACGGCGAATGCAGCAAATCGCCCGCGAACGCCGCCTCGTCCCGCCCTTTCCCCACCAGAACCGCGACGTGATGCGGCGTGTGGCCCGGCGTCGGCAGCAACCGCACATGGTCCCCGATCACCGCGTCATCCGCCACCAGGTCAGCGCGCCCCGCCTCCAGCACCGGCAGCACGGACTCCGCGAACACCGGCGCCCGCTCCCGCGCGTGCTCCCCCTCCCAAAACCGCACCTCGCCCGCCGAGAACACATATCGCGCCTTCGGGAATGTCGGCGCCCATATCCCATCCACCAGCCGCGTATTCCAGCCCACGTGATCCGCATGCAAATGCGTGCAGAACACGTAATCAATATCCTCGTACCGCAGCCCGGCCGCCGTCAGCGCCAGCTCGTAGTCGCGCCCCTGCCGCTTATGCCAGTCCCCCATCTGCGGCAGCGTCTTGTCGTTGCCGACACAGGAATCGATCATGATATTATGGTGTGGCGTCCGCACCACATAGCTCTGAAAAATCAAAATCGCGCGGTCATCCGCGTCCAGCGCATCCGGCGCCAGCCAGCCCCGGTGCTCGGCCAGATCCGCCTCGCTCAGCCCCGGCAATAATTGCCGCAGGCCCAGCAACGGGCCGGATATCTCCACAATACGGTGAATGGTCAGATCGCCGGCGGCGAACGTCAACGGACTGGTCATGGCGGCACCTCCCGCCCGCAGCTTGACGCAGATCTCGCGGGCGTCAAAGCGTGCGTGAAGGAAGTGTCATTTTCTAAAAAGATAACCAAAAACGTGTGCTCCTGCGCCGTTCCGACCGGAGGGCATATCTGCGTCAGCTAGCGCCAATCCAAACAGACAAAAGTTTTTTGGTTCTTTTTTTCAAAAAAGAACACTTCTTTCTTCGTACCCAGTGCACCGTCCAAAACGCCCAGGCGCTTGACGTCCGCGCGCGCGTCATGGCGAAACAGGAAGCCTGTCTGCTACACTTAGAGGATGCCGACTCAGTCACGTCGAAGGTCTGGATCGGCTCTCCTGTGCGGTCGCTCGCGACATGGCCGGTTCGCATGAGGCGGCAAACGGAGGATGGCCGCGCCCGGCTGGTCGCGGTTTTCTTTGGCCTCGGCGTGCTATGGTGCGCCTGGTGGCTGCTGGTGCCGGCGCTGAACGGCGTTGCCGATAACGGCGATTTTCAGCGCGTTCTCGGCAAGGTCGGCATGGCCACGACAGTGAACGACATGCGCGACGGGTTTTTCTTTGCCCATGTCCGGCGTGACTTCCCGATCCGCAGCCTGATCAGGTTTTCACCGGTCTCCACCGCGGTTCTGTTCGCCGAAATCGCCAAGCTCGCAAACGCGATATTCAACCATGCGTGGTTCGATATTCGCTGGCTCAGCAGCTTGTATGCGGTGCCGTTGCTGGCCGGCTATCTTTTTGCCTTGCGTCACATTGCCCGTCATGCGGCCGCGCTGCCGGCCGCCGCTGCCTCCTCGGCGGCCGCCTTCATTCTGCTGCTCAATCCGTTTTTCGTATGTTTTCTGAACAGTTTTTTCGAGGAGGCAGGGTTCATCGCGCTGCTGCCGTTGCTCGTGTTCTACCCGCTGGGGCGCAGGCCCGGCCGGCTGACAAGGCGGGAATTTTTCGCCATGAGCGGGCTGATTGTTGCGGTTGCGTCAACCAAGGTACAAAATATTTTCTGGCTGATCGCGCTGATGCCATTGTGGCGGGCTGCGCCACACACCGTTGCCGCCGGTCGGGCCCTGGCCGGCGCGGCGGTGATCGCTCTCGCGATCCTGCCGTTTCATATCGAACGTGTGCAGATGCTGCCGAATGCGTTCAATCGCGTGTTCGACGGCGTGGCCCTGGTGCAGCCGGCGGCGCTGGCCGATCTGGGTCTCGAGCGGTTTGCCGCCGATGCCGGGACCGGGTTTTACGCCGCATCCCGCGCCACTCTGAGCGATACCGACACAAGCGACATTCGCCAAAACGCGTCCCTGCCGCGCGTGCTGTTTTACCTATGCGTACATCCTGCGGTGGCCTGGCGCCTCGCGGCGGGGGCGGCGTGGCGCATCCTGCACCAACCGCTCGCGCGTGTGCCTTATCTGGCTTATTCCGAACGCGGCGGCATCGCCGGCATACCGGGATTATGGAACGATATATCAACTTTATCGGTCGGCGCCCTTACCCTGGCCGCGTTGCTGTCGGGCTTGGTTCGCCGGTCCATCGACCGTGTTCAGGCAACCGCGATGATGGCCCTCGGGGGCCTGTATTTCGTTGCCACTGCGACCGTTGTGCTTGGCGAAGGCTTTAATGAATTCGGCAGGCACATGATGTGCGCGAATGTCTGCCTCGTCTGCGCTTCGGTCATTGCGTGCAGCGCCGCATGCGGCCGTGGAAAGAAGGGCGGCGCGCAGGAGGTGGGCTAAAAGCCCACCCTACGGCCGGCCGGAGGCTCAACATAATCTTTTCCTTCTTTTTTCAAAAAAGAGGAATCTTCCGTCCTTGCCTTTCCCTTGCCCCTGTGCTTCATGCGCCGCTCCCTGCCGGGGCGCGGCACGTCTCGGCTATGCCCAATTCTGGGCCTCCAGCCATGGGGAGCCAAAATGCCATTTTATGAATGCGTGCTGATTGCACGCAATGATGTCACGCAGCAGCAGGTCGAGGCCGTGGGTGACCTGGTCGCCACCGAGCTCGAAAGCCAGGGCGGCTCCGTCGCCAAGCGCGAATACTGGGGCCTGCGCTCGCTCTCCTACCGGATCAAGAAGAACCGCAAGGGCCACTATCTGCTGCTCGGGCTCGACGCCAAGCCGGCGGCGGTGAACGAGGTTGAGCGCCAATTGAGCCTCAACGAAGATATCCTGCGCTTCATGACCATCCGCGTCGACAAGCTGGAGGAGGCGCCGTCTGCCATCCTCGCCCGCAAGAGCGACGACCGGGAGCGCACCTTCAAAGGTCCCAAACCCGCCGGCCGCTTCGAATCCGGCCGCACCCGCCGCAGTTACGACGATCGCGAGGAATTCCGCGCCCGTGACCGCGATGACGTGATCGAGGAATAAGCCACCATGTCCGACACCACAGACGTCAATCCAGCCGCCCGCCGCGCCGCGGTCGGCGCCCGCCGGCCGTTCTTCCGCCGGCGTAAATCCTGCCCGTTCTCCGGCCCGAACGCGCCGAAGATCGACTACAAGGATGTGCGCCTGCTCAGCCGCTTCCTGTCCGAGCGCGGCAAGATCGTGCCGAGCCGCATCACCGCGGTGTCCGCCCTGAAGCAGCGCGAACTGGCCCAGGCCATCAAGCGCGCGCGCTTCCTGGCGCTGCTGCCCTATGTCGTGAACTGAGGGGCACCGCCATGGCACAGATTGAACTGGTTCTGCTCCAGCGTGTCGATAAGCTCGGCCAGATGGGCGATGTGGTGCGCGTGAAGCCCGGCTATGCGCGCAATTTCCTGCTGCCGCAGAAGCGCGCGCTGCGCGCCAACAAGGCGAACCTGGAAAAGTTCGAGGCCCAGAAGGCCCAGCTCGCGGCCGAGAACATCAAGCGCCGCGAGGAAGCCGAACGCCTTGCCGAGCGCGTCGCCGGCCTGTCCGTGGTGATCATCCGCCAGGCTGGTGAATCCGGCGGCCTGTATGGCTCGGTCACCAGCCGCGACATCGCGGACGGCGCCACCGCCGGCGGGCTGTCGATCGGCCGCCAGCAAGTGATCCTGCGGCACCCGATCAAGACGCTCGGCCTGTCCACCGTGCATGTCGTGCTCCACCCCGAAGTGCAGATCGACGTCACCGTGAACGTCGCCCGCAGCGCCGAGGAAGCCGAAAAGCAAAGCCGCGGCGAAGCCGTCGGCCGCGCCGCGGCCGAGGCCGCCGAGGCCGAAGTGCCGGAAGATCCCTACGCTCCGGACGCGCAGCCGGACGTTCCGTAAGGAAGGAAGGCGGGGGCTCCACCCCTCGACCCCGCTGGGGACAAGTCCCCAGACCCCATTACTTGGTATGGGGATGAGGCGGGGGGCGCACGTATTGTGGTGACCTTACGTGCGCCCCCCTCCTTATCCCCACATCAAACAAACAGGTTCTAAGGACTTGTCCTTAGCGGGGGTCGAGGGGGCAGAGCCCCCCGCCTTCCTTTCTTCTGGAATGGCCCGGCCGCGCGTGCTGAAGCTCAGGATCATCCCGTGCCTCGACGTCAAGGACGGGCGCGTTGTCAAGGGCGTGAACTTCGTGGACCTGCGCGACGCTGGTGATCCGGTGGAGCAGGCCGGGGTTTATGACGCTGCCGGCGCGGATGAGCTGACGTTTCTCGATATTACGGCCAGCCACGAGAATCGGGATACGATCCTGGATGTGGTGTCGCGCACGGCTGAGCGGATTTTTCTGCCGCTGACGGTGGGCGGCGGCATTCGCAGCACGGAGGATATGCGGCGTTTGCTGCTGGCGGGCACGGATAAATGCAGCATCAATTCTGCGGCGCTGGCGCGCCCGGAGCTGATTAACGAGGCGGCGCGGAAGTTCGGCAGCCAGTGCGTGGTGGTGGCGATTGACGCGCGCGCGACCGCGTCCGGTGGCTGGGAGGTGTTCAGCCATGGCGGGCGGACGCCGGCCGGGCGTGACGTGCTGGCCTGGGCGCGTGATGTCGAGGCGCGCGGCGCCGGCGAGATACTGCTCACCAGCATGGACCGGGACGGCACGGGCGCCGGCTTCGACCTCGATCTGTTGCGCGCAGTGTGCGGGGCGGTGCGGTTGCCGGTGATCGCGTCCGGTGGTGTCGGCACGCTGGATCATTTCATCGAAGGGGCGCAGGCCGGCGCGACCGGGTTGTTGGCGGCCAGCGTGTTCCATTTCGGGACGTTCACGGTGCCGCAGGTAAAGCGCGCCATGGCGGATGCCGGGCTGCCGATTCGCTTGCCGCGCGCGGCTGCGTGAGGGAAACTCCGGCCGTGGTCAAAAAAGCCCAGAAACCCCCGAACCAGAAAACACCGAAGAAGAAGGTGCTGGGCAACAAGCTGCTGCCGGTGCCGGTATCGACCGGCGCATCGCCCGAGGTAATCGACCGGCTCTGGACCGTGGTGCTGGGGCGGCGCACGGCCGACCCCGCGGTGAGCCATTCCGCGCGCCTGCTGTCGCGCGGCACGGCCAAGGTGGCGCAGAAATTCGGCGAAGAATCGGTCGAGTGCATCATCGAGGCGGTGGCTGGCAACAAGACCGCGCTGGTCGCCGAAAGTGCCGACGTGCTCTATCATCTTCTGGTGTTGTGGGTATCCGCCGGCGTGCATCCGTCGGAAGTCTGGACCGAGCTGGAACGACGCGAAGGTGTGTCCGGCATTGTCGAGAAATCCGCGCGCCGGGCGCTCGCCACCGTTGCCGCAACGCGCAAAATCCCCTGATTTCTACAGGATCCTGAATATGTCCGTCTCCGGCCTCGGCCCCTACGACGACAGCAATATCTTTGCGCGCATCCTGCGCGGCGAACTGCCTTGCACGCGCGTGTATGAGGATGATTACGCGCTGGCGTTCCACGACATAAATCCGCGCGCGCCGGTGCATGTGCTGGTGATTCCGAAATTTCCGGCCGTGTCGCTGGCCGATTTCACCGCGGATGCCAGCGCCGACCAGGTGGGCGGGTTTTTCAAGGCGGTGGGCGCGGTGGCGCGCGCGCTGGGGCTGGAGGCGCCGGGTTACCGCATCCTCGCCAATATGGGCGCGCACGGGCACCAGGAAGTGCCGCATTTCCACGTGCATGTGTTCGGCGGCCGGCCGCTCGGGCCGATGCTGGTCGAGTAGGGCAGGGCGCCGGCAACGCCGAACCGTGTGCGTTATGAGCCGACGAGCGTGCTCTGCGCGTCGGTGCCGAGCACGATGTTCTTCTGGAATATCTCCTCGGGTTCCTCTTCGGGCTCTTCCGGGTCGAGCAGGTCGTGCACCATGACCGTCGTGTCGGGATCGCGCAGGTAATCCTCCAGCCAGTCCAAGGCCGCCTCGTCCTCGGCGTAGAAGCGCAGGATCGGATCGGCGCGGCTGCCATCCTGGCCGGCGTCGAAAATCAGGATCCCCTCGGTACCGGCGCGGCCGAGCTGGCCAGGACCGCGGATGGCGAGCGCCGACGGAAAGGCCCTGATCGCATTCGAGGCAAGGAAGCCGGCTATGGAAGCCATGTCGTCCATCCGATCCGTGACGGGGTCAGTATGGCAGCTTGACGCCGCGCCACGCAAACCCGCGCCCGTGGCCTGTGTGCCCCTGGCAATCATCGCTGTGCCGCACCAGAAACGGTGCATGCGCCGCCGCTCCGGATCGCTGACCGACCAGGATACCCAGGCTTGGGCGGCCTACGCACGTCTGGTGCGCCGCCTGCCTGGGCGTGAAGCGCCACCGGAAACCCAGCTTCCGCCCGCGAGCGCGCCGCCCGTTCGGTCTGCGGCGCCGCCAGCCATCCCCACGCCTGTCCGCGCCCCGCCACTGCCGCATGTGGTCGCGGGCCTCCAGCCACCGGGGCTCGACCGCGCGTCGTGGAGCAAGTTTCGCACCGGCCGGCTGGCGCCGACGCGCACGCTGGACCTGCACGGCAAGACCGTGCACGCCGCCTACCAGGCGCTGGAGCGGTTTCTCCATACTGCCCACGCCGACCACGTACGCTGCGTGGAAATCATCACCGGCCGCGGCAGCGGCGAAACCGGCGGCGCGATTCGCCGCGAATTCCGCTTGTGGCTGAACCTGCCGAACATCCGCCCCCTCGTGCTGGCCGCCGCCCACCCCCACGCCCACAACGACGGCGCAACGCGGGTGCTGCTGCGGCGTATTGGGCGCGGGAAATAAGGCCGGTGCGGCCGGAGAGCGCCTTAATATGGCGCGACTTGTCATAATTCGGGCGCGAAGCGCCAATATTCCTGCCGCTGCAATGAGGTTCCATCGCGTGCACCACCCGCACCGGACCGGACCGACCAAGCCGTGCACCAGCTCACCTGCCGACAGATCGTGTTCTTCGTCGTGGGCGCCGCGGCGCCGCTGACCGGCATGCTTGGCGCGGTGCCGACCCAGATCAGCCTCGGCAACGGCGCCGGCCTGCCCGGCGCCTATGTCATCACCGGCCTGGTTCTGCTGATCTTCAGCGTCGGGTTTGCCGCCATGAGCCGGCATGTCGTCAATGCCGGCGCGTTCTACGCCTATGTTGCGCAGGGGCTGGGGCGCCAGGCGGGCATGGGCGCCGCCTTCGTCGCGGTGGCGTCCTATGCGGCGATCCAGCTTGGCCTGTATGGACTTTTCGGTTTTTTCTGCACCGGCATCATCGGCGCCCGGCTGGGGCTGCCGGTGCCGTGGTTTGCCTACAGCTTCGCCGCCATGGTGGTGATCCACGCGCTTGGCAGGCGTGGCGCCGACACCAACAGCCGCGTCGTCGGCGTGCTGATGGGCCTGGAAGTCGGCATACTCCTGCTGCTGAGCGTGTGCATCGTCGCCGGCGGTGGCGGCCCGGAGGGCCTGACGCTGCGCCCGTTCGCGCCGGCGCACGTATTCGCCCCGCATCTCGGCATTTCGGTCATGTTCGCGTTCGCGTCCTTCGTCGGCTTCGAGGCGACCGCGATCTACGGCGAATCCAGCGCCGATCCGCGCCGCGCCGTGCCGCTCGCCACCTATGTGTCGGTCAGCCTGATCATGGTGTTCTTCGCGCTGGTCACCTGGGCGATCATCTGCGCCTACGGAACGCGCGACGTGGCCGCCGCCGCGACAGCGAACCCCGGCGGCTTCTGGTTCGTCCAGTCCACCCGCTACCTCGGCTGGCCCGGCACCGCGGCGATGAGCGGGCTGTTGCTGACCAGCGTGTTCGCCAGCATGCTCGCGTTTCACAGCGCCATCGCCCACTACGTGAAAGCGCTGGCGGCCGACCGGCTGCTGCCGCCCTGGCTGGCCGGCCTGCACCCGCGATTCGGCTCGCCATACCGCGCGTGCCTGGCCCAGACGGCCAGCGCCGCGGTCATGCTCATGCTGTTCGTGGCCGCGCGCGCCGACCCCTACACGCTCCTGTTCAGTTGGATGAGCGCGCTCGGCACCATTGGCATTGTCGGGCTGCAGGTGCTCGTGAGCCTGTCGGTCATTGCATATTTCCGCCGCACGCGTCTCGACCGGCGCATCTGGAACACGCTGGCGGCGCCGGCCCTCGGCGGCCTCGGCCTGCTCGCCGGGCTGGCGCTGCTGATCGGCAATCTCGACGTGCTGAGCGCCTCCGACAGCAAGGCGGTGACCGCACTTCCCTGGATCATGCTGGGCGTGTTCGCCGCCGGCATTGCGGTGAGCCTGTATATGCGCCGCGCCGCGCCCGACGCTTATGTGCGCTTCGCCGGCATGTCCGCCGGCGGCGCCCTGCCGGAGACCCATTGATGTCGACCACCACGGCGCCCGCTCCGTGCACGCGCGACTATGATAGCGCGGCGCATCCGCTCGACCCGCTGACGCTGGCGGAAATCGCCGCCGCCTGCACGCTGGTTCGCGCGGCGCAGCCGCAGCCCGGCAGCCTGCGTTTCCCGATCGTGCGGCTGGAGGAGCCGGGTCGCACCGCGCTGCGCGCCTACGCGGACGGCGCCGTGCCGCCGCGCCTGGCGTTCGTGGTGACGCTCGACAGCGCAACCGGGGCCGCCGACGAAGCGATCGTCGATCTGGATATCGGCCGGATCATCAGCACCAGGACATTGCCGACCGGCCAGGCGCCGTTCGGCCAGCCGCCGGTCATCATTGGCGAGTTTCATCGCTGCGAGGCGATCGTGAAGGCCGACGCAGGCTGGCGCGCGGCGATGCGGCGGCGTGGGCTGACCGACGCCGACATGGAAATGGCGCAAATCGATCCGTTTTCGTCCGGTTTCTTCGACCGCGACTTCGAACGCGGCCGGCGCATCGTGCGCGCTATCAGTTTCTGGCGCCGAACGCTGCGTGACAACGCCTACGCGCATCCGATCGAAGGCGTGGTGGCGGTGGTCGACCTTATCGCCGGCCGCGTAGTGGACCTGGTGGACGACGCGGACATCGTAGCGATTCCGCGGCAGGCCCGGCCTTATGCGGCCGACAGCATCGCCGCGCCGCGCACCGGCCTCAAGCCGCTGAACATAGTCCAGCCCGAGGGGCCCAGCTTCACCGTCAAGGGCTGGCAGGTCGATTGGCAGAACTGGCGGTTCCGCGTCGGCTTCACGCCGCGCGAGGGCCTGGTGCTGCACCAGCTCGGCTACCAGGACGGCGCGCGTCTGCGGCCGATCATCCATCGCGCCAGCATCACCGAAATGGTGGTGCCGTACGCCGATCCGACCAGCAGCCATTACTGGAAGAGCGCGTTCGACGCCGGCGAATACGGCCTCGGCACGCTGGCCAATGCGCTTGAACTCGGCTGCGATTGCCTGGGCAATATCCATTATTTCGATATTCCGGCCGCCGACGAGATGGGCGCGCCGTTCGTCATGAAGAACGCCGTCTGCATGCACGAAGAAGATTTCGGCATCCTGTGGAAGCATTACGAATTCCGCAACGACACGTTCGAGGTGCGGCGGTCGCGCCGCCTGGTCATCAGCTTCTTCGCGACGGTGGGCAATTACGATTACGGCTTCTACTGGTACCTCTATCAGGACGGAACGATTCAGCTCGAGGCGAAGCTGACCGGCATCATCCAGACTGCCGCGGTGGCGGCGGGCAGCACCTATCCATGGGGCGGCATGGTGAGCGAGACCCTGGCCGGGCCGACGCACCAGCATTTTTTCAATGCGCGTCTGCACATGGATATCGATGGCGGCGGCAACAGCGTGACCGAGCATGAATTCGTGCCGCGGCCGTGGGGCACCGACAATCCGCATGGCAACGTGTTCGACGTGCGGAGCCGGCTGCTGGCGCGCGAACGCGATGCACCCGCGGTGGCCGACGGGCAGACCGGGCGCTACTGGAAAATCATCAATCCCAGCGCGCATAACGCGGTGGGCAACCCGACCGGCTACAAACTGGTGGTGACGCCGAGCCCGGTGATGCTGGCGCAGGAAGGCAGTTTTGTGCGCAGGCGCGGCGGCTTCGCCACCAAGCATGTGTGGGTCACCGCGTTCGATCCGGCCGAAAAATATGCCAGCGGCGACTATCCCAACGTGCATGCCGGCGGCGACGGTCTGCCGCGCTATGTCGAGCAGAACCGCAATATCGCCGACACGGACATTGTGGTGTGGCACAGTTTCGGTCACACGCATGTCTGCAAGCCGGAGGATTTTCCGGTGATGCCGGTGGAATATGCCGGCTTCATGTTGAAGCCGAACGGGTTCTTCGACGCGAACCCGGCGAACGATCTGCCGGCCGGGCGTGATGCAAGCAGCGTGGACCAGCGCAGCTGCTGCCACGGCCCATGATCTGCTGTGCGGCCTGTTGCGGCCTGCTCTCGTTGCGCTTTCGCGGCAGCGTGCTGGCGTGGCTGCCGCTGGCGCTCGCCGTGGGGTTGCTGGCGCTTGCTTTTCGCGGCGGCGGGTGGCCGATCTGTCGGGTTTGAAGGAAGGAAGGAAGGAAGGAAGGTCTTATTTTTTGAAAAAAAGAAGCAAAAAACTTTTGCTCGCGGGCATCCGTGGCCCAAGCCCCAATGGGCCACGTATGCCAAGGAGCAAAAGTTTTTTGGTTCTTTTTTTCAAAAAAGAACAACTTCCTTTTCTTCACCTGCCTTCCGCTTCGCCCTGGCAAAATCCCGCGGCGTCGCACCAGTCCAGGATTTGAACGCCCGCGACAGCACCGTGGACTCCGCGTAGCCGAGCATTTCCGCGACCTGCCCGCACGGCACGCGGCCCGACACGATCAGCCCCTCGGCAACGCGCTGGCGTTGCAGCCGCACGACATCACGGAACGTCACCCGCTCCTGTTCGAGCCGGCGCTGCAAGGTCCGCGGCGACAACCCCATTTCGCGCGCGACACGGCCGAGCGCGACCGAGCCCGACCCTAGTCTGCTTGCCACGACGAACCCGGCCTGGCCGGCCACGGTATCGTTCGCGGTCGGCCCGGTCCGCGCCAGATCGAGCAGATGACGTTCCAGGAACGGCGCCATCGCCTGCGCGCTGGCCGGCAGCACGCGGTCGAGAATAGGGGTGCTGAAGATGATCCGGTTGATGCTCTGGCCGAACCGTATCGGCACGCCGAAGGCGGCCTGTACCGCCTCGGCATCGGCCGGCGCGCCATGTTCCAGATGAATTTCATCGGGCCGCCACGGCCGTCCCAACACGCCGCGCACGAACGTGACCAGCGCCGAGATGCTGAATTCGGCATCCTGCCGCCGCGGCCAGATTGAAGGTTCGTTGATCTGATAGACAATTTCCGATTTCTGCGCGCCGCGCAGCACGCCCATGCTGGTGTGGCTCTGCCAGATGTTCAGGAACCGCGCCAGCACCTCGATGGCGCCCTGCAGGCTCTGCGCCATCAGAAACATCATGCCGACCGGCCCCAGCAGTTCGGCGAGCTTGGTCTGGGTTCCGAGCCGCACGCCCAACTGCGGATCCTTCAGCAGAAGGCTGGCATGTTCGTAAAGTGCCACGTAGCGCGCAAGCGATACGAAATTATACGGGTCCGCCAGGTCGGACTCGCGCAGCCCCTGCCGGCCGAGCGCCCGCGGCAGATGGCCTGCTTCCCGTAACGGCGCCAGCAACGGTTGCAGGACCGAGGCGCGCACATGCGGCCATTGCACCGGCGCGCCGGATGCTGCCGGCTGCGCGTGAGCGGCGTTGTTCTGCTGGGGTGATTTCACGACACGATCACCAATCGCTGCGATCCGTTCAGGCTAGGACGGTTCTGCGTGCCGGGCAACGCTGATTTGCGTGCGTCGCCGGCTCGCCGCCTGGAAAACCGGATTGGCGTGTCGCGATTCACCCATAATTCGGCGCGGTTTGTCATTTTCGGTGTCGTGCCGGCGCATAAAGTCCTGGCCGGTGCAAGGAGCAATTCGATTTTGTTCCGGCATGAATGGCAGAAGATGAATAATCATGCAGCAGACCGCTCAAATTCCGGCCATACTCTGTCTCGTTACGGTGTGCGTGTCTGCTGCCACGGGACCGGCCGCGGCCCAAACCGCGCAAACCCAGGCGGCGCCGGGCCACGCGGGTCCGACCACGCTGGAGCAGGTCGTGGTCACGGCGTCCAAGCGGCGCAGCACGGTGCAGAAAACGCCGATCAGCATCACCGCCATCAGCGGCGCCGAAATACAGAAGCGCGGCCTGACCAGCGTGGCGCAACTGGTCGGGCAAGCGCCCGGCGTCGCGATCAAATCCGGCGGCCCCGGCCAGACCGAGTTTGAAATGCGCGGCCTGTCGTCTGCCGGCGGATCGTCGCCCACCGTTGGCTTCTATCTCGACGACACACCGTTGACGCCGCCCGCGGCGGCGCAGAACGGCAAGGTGGTGATCGATCCGAATCTGTATGACCTGAGCCGTATCGAAGTGCTGCGCGGCCCGCAGGGCACATTGTATGGCTCCGGCTCGATGGGCGGCACGATCAGGGTGATCACCAACCCGCCTGACCTGTCGGGGTATAATTACAGCGCGCAGTCGATCCTGTCCGGCACCGATGGCGGCGGCTTCAACCATGGCGAGAACGCCATGGTCAATATTCCGCTGATCGGCAATGTGCTCGCATTGCGGCTAGTCGGATCCGAATCCTATACCAGCGGCTGGATCGACCGGATCGTGGTCGGCGATTTCCCGATCCAGCTGGCGGACGGCACCACGCGCGGCAACGTGCTCGCCTCACCGGTCGTCGCCGACCATCACGGCGTCAATGACGAAGAACTGCTCGGCACGCGCGCAAGCCTGCTCTACAAGCCGGATGACCGGCTGACCATCACGCCATCAATATTCTGGCAGCAGATCATGCAGCACGGTGCCAACACGTTCGACAGCGATCCGGGCACGCTCGCGCATTACCAGGCCTTCGACCTGCCCGAACCGATATCGGACCGTTTCCTCACCACCGGCGTCACGGTCAATTACCGGTTCGACGATTTCGACATCACCTCGGCAACCTCATACTGGAACCGCAGCGAAACCGCGACACAGGACCAGTCCGAGCAGTTGCAATTCGCATTCGGCCTGCCCAGCGTCTATATCTCCAAGGGCGGCATCGGCGAGGCGCCGATTACCGAAAGCGATTATTCGCACCAGTTCAGCCAGGAACTGCGCATCACCTCGTCCGGCGACACCGCGCTGCAATGGCTGGCCGGCTTCTTCTACAGCGAATTCGAATCCGACTACGACCTGAGCGCCTACGCGCCCGGCGTCGCCAACCTGTTCGGCACCGCCGACATTGTTGACCAGACGCAGCCGACCCACATCACCCAGAAGGCGTTGTTCGGCGAGGTGTCGTATCGCATCACCGACGCGCTGCGGGCCACCGTCGGCGTCCGGCTCTACGACTATAACTCCACCGTCGATACCGCCGAATCCGGCGTGGTAACCAGTTCCGGCTCGGCCGCGGTCACCACCACCCATGCGGGCGAATCGAACCAGGGCGTCAATCCGAAATTCAATCTGTCCTACCAGGCGACACCGGACGTGATGCTCTATACCACCGCGGCGAAAGGCTTCCGGCCAGGCGGTGGCAACCAGCCGGTGCCGGTCAACCCGAACAACCCGATCGGCGCGCTGTGCCTTTCCGCGCTGGAGGCCGTCGGCAAGACCGCGGCGCCAGATTATTACGGACCCGACAGCGTATGGAGCTACGAAGCGGGCGAAAAGGCGACTTTGTTCGACCGGGTCACCATCAACGGCGCCGGCTATTACGAAAACTGGAAGGGGGTGCAACAGACCGTTCCGCTCTCTTGCGGGTTCCCCTACACCGACAATGCCGGCAGCGCGCATGTCTATGGCGGAGAGTTGGAAATGCGCGCTGTGCTAGCACAAGGCCTGATTGCGTCCGGTAGCGTCGGCTACACCGACGCGTTTCTGGCCGAGAACGTGCCCGAAACCGGCGGCCACAAGGGCGATCCGTTGCAGGATATCGCGCCGTGGACGGCAAGCGCGCTGCTCAGCTACAATTTCCCGGTGACCGACCGGTGGGAAGGCAACGCGCGCATATCGTATAATTTCGAGGGCACGCGGCGCGACGCCACATTCTACCCGATGAACCATCTACCGGCTTACAGCCTGGTCAATCTGCGCGCCGGCGTCAGCGACGCGAACTGGAACGCGTCGCTGTTCGTGAATAATCTGTTCAACAAGCGCGCCTATATCAGCGATACGACGTCGCTATCGTTGAACCTGCCGACCTATAATCGCGTGTCCACCAATCAGCCGCTGACGATCGGCATCGATATCAGTTATCGGTTTCGGTAAAATAAGGCAGGCCTTCTTTTTTGAAAAAAAGAAGCAAAAAACTTTTGTCTGCTTAGTTCCGCGGCAGGTAATATCAATCCGCTTTGAGTTCGATACGTCAAGGAAGGCGGGGGGCTTTGCCCCCTCGACCCCGATCACGCGAATGCGTGCTTCGCACGACGGGGCATCAGGCCCCAGCGGGGTGCAGGGGCAGAGCCCCTGGCCTTCTTCGAAGAGTCGATCTCAAAGCGGATTGGTACAACGCAGCGCCGGGCCGTTACTTTCCGGCGTTCAGACACGCCGCCAGCAGGTGGCCGGCGTCGGCGCCGGAGGTGGTGGTGTGCCAGGCGACCGAGGTCTTGCAGCGCTCCGCGGTGCCGCGGCCGGCGTGGGTGGCCAGGGCCAGGTCGACGCATTCGCGCCAGTCGGCCATGGGCGGGTCGGGCTTGAGGACCAGTTGGCAGGTTTCCACCAGCGCCTTGGCGCCGGGCGGGTCGTCCTTGGCCACCATGTGTTTCAGCGCGCGGACGGATCCTACTTCGGCGCGGATGCAGTCGGCGCGGCTGGCGGCGTGATCGGCGCAACTGGTGTTGAACGCGTCCCAGGCCATTTCACGGTCGGCGCCGCTGAAGGATTGCAGCACCTGGTTGGTTGCCGGATCCTTGTGCAGGGTTTCGGCGCAATCTTTCACGCCTTGTTCCACGGCTTCGGCGGCCATCTGGCTCGGTGGCTCGGCATCGAGCGCCGGATCGTGGTCGCGTTCGAGCTGGGCGGCGAGCACGTTCTGGATCACGTTCAGCGCGAAGGCGGGGTTGCTGCGGCAGAGTGTGGCGGCTGCATCCTCCGCGCGGGCGGCGGGTGCCGGCAGTAATGGCAGGAGCGCCAGCGCCAGCGCGGCGGCGAGCGGGAGATGTCGGGGGGCGATCATGGTCGCTGTCTAACCCGCTTCGCGCGGAAGAAAAATGCTGTGCCGCGTAATCCGCTGCTTGCACTTCGCGGTCGCGGCGGCCATGTTGCGGCCGTCCGCAAGACCCCACGCGGGAGAGTTGCCGGTTTTCGCAGCGTGCGAAAATTGGCCGCCGAAGGCGCAACCGGCCCCCGGAAACGCTCAGGCACAAAGGACCGCGCGCAGGGTCAGGACCTCTGGAAAGCCGGCGGGCAACCGCCGCACCGACGGCGTAAGGGCGATTCTCGCCCGAATCTCTCAGGTTCCGCGACAGAGGGGGGTCAGACGTGCCGGGCAACCGGAGGCTGACCAACGCTGCCGGAGCTTTTTCCCATGTTGACATCGTGCGTGCAGGAAACCCCGCTTTTCGCGCTGCATCAGCGCTTGGGCGCGCGTATGGCACCGTTTGCCGGCTGGTCGTTGCCCGTGCAGTTTCAGGGCGCGCTGGCCGAGCACCAGGCAGCGCGCACGGCGGCTGCGTTGTTCGACGTGTCGCATATGGGCCAGGTAACGCTGTCGTTCGGCGGGGCGGCGGCGGCGCTGGAGCGGCTGGTGCCCGGCGACCTGATTGGTCTGGCGCCAAATCGACAGCGTTATACAATGTTTCTCAATCAGTCCGGTGGCATTCTGGACGACATCATGGTGGCCAATCACGGCGATTTCCTGCACCTGGTGATCAACGCCGCGCGCGCGGACGCTGATATCGCACTGCTGCGCGCCGCGTTGCCGGAGGTGACCGTGCACACCGACCGTGCGCTGCTGGCCTTGCAAGGGCCGCGGGCGGCCACGGTGCTGGCGCGGCATGCACCGGCGGCGGCGGCGCTGCCGTTCATGGGTGTTGCGCGTCTGACAATTGGCGGCGCGCATTGCTGGGTCAGCCGCTCGGGCTACACCGGGGAGGATGGTTTCGAGCTGTCGATCCCGGCCGTGGACGCCGTGCGCGTGGCCGAATTGCTGCTGGCGGCGCCGGAGACGAGCCCGGCGGGTCTGGCCGCGCGCGACACGCTGCGGCTGGAAGCGGGCCTGTGCCTTTATGGCAACGATATCGACGAGACCACCACGCCGATCGAGGCCAATGTAAGCTGGACGCTCGGCAAACGCCGCCGCCAGACGCTGGATTTTCCAGGTGCCGCGGTGATCGGCGCGCAGCTTGCCGAGGGCCCCGCGCGGCTGCGCGTCGGCATCCGGCCGGAGGGCCGGGCGCCAGCGCGCGCGGGCACCGAAATTGTCGATCAGGACGGTGCGCGGGTGGGCAAAATCACGTCCGGCAATTTTGCGCCGAGCCTGGGAGCGCCGGTTGCCATGGGCTATGTCAGGCGTGATCTTGCTGCGGACTCCACTGTGCTGGGACTCATCATTCGCGGGCACCGCCATCCGGCCCGCGTGGTGCCGATGCCGTTCGTGCCCCATCGATTCGTACGGAAGAATGTTATTTTTTGAAAAAAAGAACCAAAAAACTTTTGCCAGTTGGCATGCGCGGCCTACGTCGACATGGGCCGCGTATGCCAACCGGCAAAAGTTTTTTGGTTCTTTTTTTCAAAAAAGAAGTGCTTACTTTTCTTAAGGACCCGCTCCATGGCCGAAACCCGTTACACCAGCGATCATGAATGGATCCGCTTGGAAGACGACGGCACGCTGACCATCGGCGTGACCGACCATGCGCAGGAAGCGCTGGGCGACATCGTGTTCGTCGAACTGCCAGCGGTCGATCGCGAGGTGGTGGAAGGCGAATCCTGCGCCACGATCGAAAGCACCAAGGCGGCCAACGACGTGTTCGCCCCGGTCACCGGCCGCATCGCCGAAATCAATGAGGCGATCATCGAGGATCCCGGCCTGATCAACCGCGATCCGCAGGGTGAGGGCTGGTTCTGGCGCATGGAGCCGGACGACGACGACAAGTTCGAAACGCTGCTCGATGAGGAAGCCTACCAGGCCCTGCTGGAGACGTTGTGATGGACGGTGTCGCGGCGCTGGCGCCGGCCGATGATCTCGCCGCGTTTGCCACGCTTTGCGCGGGCGACATGTTCGCCGACCGCCATATCGGGCCGCGCGCGGACGATATCGCGGACATGCTGCGCGTTGTGGGGGCCGCGTCGCTGGATGACCTGGCGGCGCGGACCGTTCCAGGCGCGATCCGGCTGACCGAGGCGCTCGATCTGCCGCCGGCGCTGGATGAAGCGGCGCTGCTGGCCGAACTGCGCGCCATCGCCGGGCGCAACGTGGTGAAGAAGTCGCTCATCGGCTGCGGCTATCACGGCACCCACACGCCGCCGGTGATCTTACGCAACATTCTCGAAAACCCCGGCTGGTACACGGCCTACACGCCGTATCAGGCGGAAATTTCGCAAGGCCGGCTGGAGGCGCTGCTGAATTTCCAGACCGCGGTTGCCGACCTGACCGGGCTGCCGGTGGCCAATGCGTCGCTGCTGGATGAGGCGACCGCGGTGGCCGAGGCGGTGGCGATGGCGCGCGCGGTGGCGCGTGCGAAGAGCGACATCATTGTGGTCGCAAGCGATTTGCATCCGCAGAGCCGCGCGGTGCTGGCGACGCGCGCGGCGCCGCTCGGCTGGCGCCTGGTGGATGCGGCGCCGGGTGACGTGGCGGCGATCGAAGCGGCGCGGCCGTTCGCGGTGGTGCTGCAATATCCGGGCACCACCGGCGCGGTCCGCGACCTGCGCGCCGAAATCGGCGCGGCGCATGCCGCGCAGGCGCTCGCGATCGTGGCGGCCGATCCGCTGTCGCTGACAATGCTGACGCCGCCGGGGGAGATGGACGCCGACGTGGTCGTCGGCAGCGCGCAGCGTTTCGGTGTGCCGATGGGGTTCGGCGGCCCGCACGCCGCGTTCTTTGCCACGCGCGACGCATATCGCCGCCATATGCCGGGCCGCGTGGTTGGTGTGAGCCAGGACGCGGCCGGCGCGCCGGCGCTGCGGCTGGCGTTGCAAACGCGCGAACAACATATCCGCCGCGAAAAAGCGACCAGCAATATCTGCACCGCGCAGGTGCTGCTGGCGGTGATCGCCGGGTTCTATGCCGCGTGGCATGGTCCCGACGGGCTGCGGCGCATTGCCGGCAAGATCAATCTGGGCGCGCGCCTGCTGGCCGGCGCGGCGGTCCGCGCCGGCTACAGTCTGCATCACACGGCATTTTTCGATACGATTACCTTTGATGCCGGCGATGCCGATGCCATTGCCGCGCGCGCGCTGGAGGCAGGGTATAATCTGCGGCGCATCGGCGCCGAGACCATCAGCATCGCACTCGACGAGACGGTGACGCCGGACGATCTCGCGACGCTTGCCCGGCTGATCGGCGCGGCGCTCGATGCGGCCACCGGCTTCATTCCCGCGCCGTTGCGCCGCGCGACATTGTTCCTGCAGCACAGCGTGTTCAACGCGCATCACGCCGAGCACGCGATGTTGCGTTATATGAAAAAGCTCGAGGACCGCGACATCGCGCTCAATCGCGGCATGATCCCGCTCGGATCATGCACGATGAAATTGAACGCAGCAGCCGAAATGATTCCGATCACTTGGCCGGAATTCGGCGCGCTGCATCCGTTCGCGCCCGCCGACCAGACCGCGGGATACGGCACGCTGATTGCCGACTTGCAGCGTTGGCTGGCGGCCGCCACCGGGTTTGCCGCGGTCAGCCTGCAACCGAATGCCGGCAGCCAGGGCGAATATGCCGGCCTGCTGGCGATCCGCGCGTATCACGCGGCGGCCGGGCAGGGGCATCGTGATATCTGCCTGATCCCGAGCAGCGCGCACGGCACCAATCCCGCCAGTGCGGCCATGGCCGGCCTGAAAATCGTCGTCGTCGGCTGTGATCGCGAGGGCAATATCGACATCGACGATCTGCGTGCCCGTGCGGCTTCGCATGCCGATCGGCTGGCGGCGCTGATGGTAACCTACCCGAGCACGCATGGCGTGTTCGAAACCGCTATCCGCGATATCTGCGACATCATCCACGCCAGTGGCGGCCAGGTATATATGGATGGCGCCAACCTGAACGCGCAGCTCGGCCTGACCAGCCCTGGGGCGATCGGCGCCGACGTGTGTCACCTGAACCTGCACAAGACGTTCTGCATTCCGCATGGCGGCGGCGGCCCCGGCATCGGGCCGATCGCGGTGGCAGCGCATCTTGCACCGTATTTGCCCAACCATCCGTTCCGGAATGATGCCGGCCCGGCCACCGGCATCGGCCCGGTGGCGGCGGCACCATTCGGCAGTGCCAGTATTCTGCCGATCAGCTACGCCTATGTCCGCATGATGGGCGCGGCCGGGCTGCGCCGCGCAACCCAGGTCGCGATTCTGAACGCCAACTATGTCGCGGCACGTCTGCGGCCGCATTTCCCGGTGCTGTATAGTGGCGCGGACGGTTTCGTGGCGCATGAATGCATTCTGGATTGCCGCGCCTTCGCGGCCGAGGCCGGCGTGCAGGTAGAGGATATCGCGAAACGATTGCAGGATTTCGGCCTGCACGCGCCGACCATGTCCTGGCCCGTTCCCGGCACGTTGATGGTGGAACCGACCGAGAGCGAACCCCGCGCCGAGCTCGATCGTTTCTGCGATGCGATGATTGCGATCCGCGCTGAAATTGCCGCCATCGCGGAGGGCCGCGCCGACCGTGCCGACAACCCGCTGCGCCACGCCCCGCACACGGCCGGCGAAATCACCGCCGACCCCTGGCCGCACGCCTATTCCCGCGCGCAGGCCGCCTTCCCGCTGCCCGCGGCCGTGGAGGCGAAATACTGGCCACCCGTAAAACGTGTAGATAACGCCTACGGCGACCGCAACCTGGTCTGCACCTGCCCCCCCTTGTCGGACTACGCGCAAGCAGCCGCGTGACGTCATCAAAGGAGCAAGCGTTTTTTGCTTCTTTTTCAAAAAAGAGGTCTTATTTTTTTGAAAAAAAGAAGCAAAAAACTTTTGCTATTTTAGTGCAACCTGAACAGCCGTGGTGCTAGGCCAAACTGCCATCGTTTGGGACCATTTCACGTGCTTCTGCCGCGCCTCGTTGCCGTGGGCCTGTTGGTTGCGCCCGCGTTCTCGTTCGCCGCCTGCCCGACGCCGGTCGCGGAAGTGCCGCTCTCCGAGCAGCACGGCAAGCTCCTGCTGCCGGTCGGCATTCAAGGGTCGCCGGAAGTGATCGCGCTGGATACCGGCGCCGGCATTACTGTGGTCTCGACCGAGGCGGCGAGCCGGCTGGAAATTCTGCATGATTTCGATCATCATTTCGAGCTTGGCGGCGTCGGCGGGGCCGATTCGGTATTATATATCGGCAAGATAGACCATTTCGATCTCGGGCCGCTGCATCTTCCGCCGCAGCGTTTCCCGATCGTCGACATGCCGATGCGCACCGATGCGGGCCAGCCGGTCTCCGGCCTTCTCGGTGCCGATATATTGCACGCATTCGATGTCGATATCGATATCGCCGGCGGACGGCTGACCTTGTGGCGCGCCGGCGCCTGCGGCGGCGGCGGCCCCGACTGGGCGGATGTCGTCAATCCGATTTCGATCGACCTCGATGAAGGCAATCATGTCCTGCTGCCGGTGCGCGTCGGCGAGGCCAACCTGAGTGCGATCCTGGACACTGGCGCCAGCGATTTCGTGCTGACCGAACGCGCCGCCCTGCGCGCCGGCCTGACCGAGGACGGGTTGGCGGACGACCCGGTGCTGCGCGGCACCGGCGTGAATAATCGCGCTTATCGCGGGCATTATCACCGTTTCGATAAAGTTCAGTTCGCCGGCGTAGCCTTCCCGCATGTGCCGACCGCCATCGTGCCGAGCGCCAATATATCGAGCTACAACGCGTTGATCGGCGCCGATGCGCTGCTCGGCGTGAGCCTGCTGCAGCATACCCGGCTGTTCATATCTTATCGCAGCCGCGCGCTTTACGTGCGGCCCCTGCAGAGCCGCGCTGTGGAGTGACAGGAAGGAAGGTCTTCTTTTTTGAAAAAAAGAAGCAAAAACTTTTGCCTTTCGGGTTGCGCGCAGGCCGATGACGAGGCACGGACCCTTGTGGTTGGGACAGGGATTGATGTGGTCATGCGGTGTAGGTCTGTGTTCAGCTCGGCGTGTCTGCTGTTCCTGTGTGCGACGGCGTGTTTCGAAATAGCGTGCGCCGCGGAAGCCCGGCACAGCGTGGTCATGATCTCGATCGATGGCATGCGGCCGGATTATGTGACAAAGGCGGCGTCGCACGGCCTACAGTTGCCCAATCTGCGCCGGTTCCTGACCGAGGGTGCCTATGCCGACGGGGTGGTCGGCGTGGTGCCGACGCTGACCTATCCGAGCCACACGACGATGGTGACCGGGGTCGCGCCCTCCGTGCATGGCATTTACGCTAACACAACATTCGATCCGCTCTTCAAGAACCAGATCGGCTGGTATTGGTACGCCGACATGCAGCATGCGGATACGGTGTGGCAAGCGGCGCACCGGCACGGTATCATCACCGCCAATCTCAATTGGCCCGTAACGGTCGATGCACCCGGCATCGATTTCAATTTGCCTGAATATTGGCGGGCCAGCACGCCGGACGATCAGAACCTGCTGCGCGCGCTGGCGCGGCCATTGGGCCTGCAACAGCAACTGGAGGCCAGCGAGGGAAAATACGTCGATGGCAACAACACGACGGTCGAGGCCGACGCGGTGCGCACCAAATATGCGGTCGCGATGCTGCGGCGATTTCATCCTGGGCTCTTCACCATCCATCTAAGCTCGCTCGATGAGACCGAGCACGAGACGTCGCCGTTCAGCGCGGCCAGCAACAAGGATATGGAAGCACTCGATGCGATGGTCGGTGCGCTGCGCGACGCAGCGCGCGCCGCCGATCCGAATGCGATTATTGTCATCGTCAGCGACCATGGCTTCGTGCGCACCGATTATCGCGTGAACCTGTATGGACCATTGCTGCGCGCAGGCCTGATCACGATCGGCGGTGCGGGACCGTTGGGCACGCCGAATTTCACCTCGTGGAAAGCGACATTATGGCCGGCCGGCGGTGCGGCCGCGGTAATGCTGCATGATCGCAATGATATTGCCAGCCTCACTGTCATCATGAAGATTCTCAATGATCTGGCGGCGGATCCGGCGAACGGCATCCTGCGCATCGTTCCCGCCGACGAACTGCACGCCATGGGTGGCTTCCCGGATGCGCGCGCGCTGGTCGTGCTGAAGGACGATTACCAGCTTGGCTATGCGTTCACCGGCCCGGTGGTGACGCCGGCGCCCTCGACCGGCATGCACGGCTATCTGCCGTCCAACCCCGAAATGCAGTCCGCGTTCCTCGCGATGGGCAAAGGCGTCGCACCCGGCCTGCGCCTGGGCATTGTCGATATGCGGCGGATCGCGCCGACGATCGGCGACTTATTGGGGGCCCGGCTATTTGGGAAACTTCAGGGTCCGCTGAAATTGCATTAGAATTAGTGTCAGAACGGTTTTGATGACACTCAGGCAGTGAGGTAAGGAAGCACTTATTTTTTGAAAAAAAAGAAGCAAAAAACTTTTGCTCTTTTGCATGCGTGGGTTGCGGCTTGCCAGCGTCTGCGGCCTTGGGCCAATCTATTTGCCTCCGGCTGAGGCGGTTTCCATGACATTGCGCGGGCTTCTGTTCGTCACTGCCTGCCTGGCACCTTGGGTCGCCCCGGCTGCCGCCGCGTGCAAGCTCGGCCTGGCCACCACGCTCCCGCTCACCATCGCGGGCCCGCGCTTATACGTCCCGGTCAGCGTGAACGAGACCGAAGGGCTGTTCCTGGTCGATACCGGCGCTGGCGAAACAATCCTGACCGGCGCGTTCGCGAAGAAATCCGGCGTGGGCCTGCTAGAGGCGCCGGTGCAATACACCATTCCCGGCGTCGGCGGCCGCGAGACGTTGCCGATCATGAAAGCCCATACCAGGCGCGTCGATATCGGCACGATCAGCTTTCCGGACTGGGCGTTCTTTGTCGTGCCGACCGAAGCCGGCGGCCTCGGCAAGACCGAGCATGACGGCATTCTCGGTATGGATTTCATGCATTATTTCGATATCGACGTAGATGTCGAAGCGCGCAAGCTGAGCTTCTGGCGGGTCACCGGCTGCACGGACATCCATCCGGTGTGGCAGGGCGATTACGATGCGATTCCGTTGAAACACACCGCAGGCCAGAATGTCAGGCTGCCGATGTTCATCGATAACGCTTTTCTGGACATCGTGCTCGATACGGGTGCGGCCGGCATCGTGCTGACGCACGGTGCGGCGCTGCAGGCCGGTGCGACGGACGCGCAATTGGCGCATGATCCGGATCCGCAGAGCGGCGGCATAGGCGGCAAATTTCCTGCCGTGCTGCACCATTTCAAGCTCATGCTGGTCGGCAAGGCCGAATTCGACAACCCCGCGATCGTCGTCGAGACCGAAACCCACACCAGCTTTTACGCCGACGGCCTGATGGACTGGCGCTATCTCAAACCCAAGAAATTCTGGCTATCCTACGCCACCAACACGCTATTCGTTCAATCAGCCCCCAAACCATAAGTGCCTGCCGCAGAACTTCCCCTGACGGCCAGCTACGGCGCATTTGATCCGCTCCGGTGCTCACGGCGCCTGAGGCAAACACCACGAGCAAAAGTTTTGTGGTTCTTTTTTTCAAAAAAGAACACTTCCTTGCTTTCCTAAATCGCCACCCGCACCCCCAACTCCACCACCCTATCGCTGGGAATGCGAAAGAACTCTGTCGCCGGCACCGCGTTGCGCGCCATCAGCAGGAACAGCCACAGCCGCCAAAGCGACAATTTCGGCGCCATGGCGCGGACGACGGTTTCGCGGCCGAGGAAATAGCTGAGCTGCATCGGGTCGTAATCGACGCCGCGGCCGCGCAATTCCTCCAGCGCCTTCGGCACGTTCGGGCTTTCCATGAACCCGTAGCGCAGCATGACGCGATGAATGCCCGGCGCCAACTCGTCCACCTCGGACCGGCGGGCGGGCCCCGCCTCCGGCTCGTCGAGCGTGCTGACGGTGACGAACAGGACTTTTTCGTGCAGCACCTTGTTGTGTTTCAGATTATGCAACAAAGCGCCCGGCACATAGTCCGGCTGGCCGGTCAGGAACACCGCCATGCCGGGGACGCGGATGGTGCGCGATTGCGGCAGGCGGGCAAGGAAGCTCGCGAGCGGCAGCGAATCCTGCTTCCAGCGCTGCAACATCAGGTCGCGGCCCTGTTTCCAGGTGGTCATCATCACCATCAGGATGCCGCCGAGCGCCAGCGGCACCCAGCCGCCTTGCACCACTTTGAGGATGTTGGCGGCGAAGAACACGCCGTCGATCACCAGGAACCCGCCCCACACCAAGATCGCGGCCCAGCGCGGCCAGCCGAACTGCCGGCGGAACACCGCGGCGGCCAGAATGCAGGTGCAGATGAACGTGCCGGTGACTGCGATGCCATAGGCCGAGCCGAGTGCCGCACTGCTGCGGAACGTGAAGACCAACAGCAGCACGCCGACCATCAGTGCGTTGTTCACCTGCGGGACGAAGATCTGCCCTTCCTCGGTCTGGCTGGTGTGCCGCACGGTCAGCCGCGGCAGAAAACCGAGCTGCGTGCATTGCCGCGCGATCGAGAACGCGCCGGAAATCAGCGCCTGGCTGGCAATGACGGTGGCGGCGGTCGACAGCACAACCAGCGGGATCAGCAGCGCCTTGGGCGCCATCAGGTAGAACGGGTTGGCGGCGGCTTCCGGGTGCCGCATCACCAGCGCGCCCTGGCCGAAATAATTCAGCACCAGCGCCGGCAGCACGAAAAACACCCATGCGAGCCGGATCGGCCGGGCGCCGAAATGGCCCATATCGGCATACAGCGCCTCGGCGCCGGTCACTGCCAGCACCACGGCACCCAGCACCAGGAACGCGAAGGCGCCATGCCGGAAGCAGAAGAACAGCGCGTGCTGCGGCAGCATGGCCCACAGCACCACCGGGTCGTGCGCGACCTCGATCGCGCCTATCGCGCCGATGGTGGCGAACCACACCACCATGACCGGCCCAAACAATTTGCCGACCGCGCCGGTGCCGTAATTCTGCACCGCGAACAGGCCGATGATGATCACCGCGGACGCCGGCAGCACGATGCCGGCCGCCTGTGGGAGCGGCACCTCGATCCCCTCGATCGCCGACAGCACGGAGATGGCGGGCGTGATCACGCCGTCGCCGAACAGCAGGCAGGCGCCGCCGATGCCGAGCAATGCGATGGTGGTGCGCACACGCGGGTGCACGGCGGTGCGCTGCGCCAGCGCCATCAGCGCCAGGATGCCGCCTTCGCCGCGATTATCGGCGCGCATCACCAGCAGCACGTATTTGATCGTGACGATCAGGAACAGCGCCCAGAAGATCAGTGACAGGCAGCCGAGAATCTCGCCGTTGCTGGCGCGGTTGTGCGGAAACAGCGCGAGCACGCTCTGGAACGCGTAGAGCGGGCTGGTGCCGATATCGCCATAGACGACGCCGAGCACGCCGATCAGCGCACCCACCGCAAGCGTCGGCCGCGCCGGCTTTTCGGCGATGGCGGTCGCGGCAATCGCGGTCATGGTCGGGCCTTCGAAATGGTGCGCCGCAATACGCCGCGCGGCTTGGGCAAGGCAAGGCCAAGAAGACGTGTTATTTTTTGAAAAAAAGAACCAAAAAACGTTTGCCAGCTTGGCTGCGCGCAATCCAATTCAATGAGTCGTCTGGTCATGAGGGCGCCAGAGCAAAAGTTTTTTGGTTCCTTTTTTCAAAAAAGAACACTCTCTTTTTCCTTTCCAAGACGTTCCTGGCACGGGCGCCAAGCGCACCTGCCGGATACAAGGTAAACCAATGCAGCATCTGTCCGCCGGCGGGTGCCAATGTGGTCTTGTAACGCGCCTGCCCCGCCAACAGATCGTACTTGCTGGCACCTCCGCATCGGTAAAGTTCGATCGCCAGCGCGTGGCACACCATGCCGGGTTTTTCCCGCGTGTCGGCGGCGGGCGCAAAGCCGGTCTGGTAGCAGCACGCATGGCCGCCCTGGCGGAGCATATAGAGTACTCCGAGCGTTCGGCCGTTCGCGGTGACGCGCAGCAATTCGGCGACGGCGCCGGCGCCGATCAGCGCGGTGTGGAACCCCAGCAGTCGGGCGTCGGCGAAAGCGCCCGGCTTGCCGCGCGCCTCCCAGGCGGCCTGATGCAATGTCACGAGCTCGTCGAAATAGGCGCGCGCGGTGGCGCGATCCGGCGCACGGTGGATGGCGAGGCCTGGTCCGGCGAGGCGCATTGCGCGGCGGATTTGCGCGCGCGCGTTGGCGCTCAGTGTTTCGAGATAGGCGCCGCGCAGCGCGGCGAGGTCGACCGCGGGTGCGAAGCGCGGCTGATGGCGGTTGATCACGCCGGCCTGCGACGCCGCCGCGAAATGGGCGTCATCGACGCCCGCCAGCACAACCGGGGCGGCAGCGGCCAAGGTTCGCAGTGCCGGCGCAAGCACGTGCTCGGCGCCGTGGCGGATCAGCAGGCCGTTATGCTCGATGAACAGCGCGTCCCATGCCGGGTCGCCGGCCTCCTGCAGGTACAAGCGCTTGCCGGCGCGGTTCAGCAGCGCCAGCGCGACATCCCGCCCGTCCTCACGCACTGCCAGCAGGCTAGGTGCGGTAAAGCGGGCGGCGGCCTGGCACCCGACAAAGTCCCAGGCGCGAAACGGCCCCGGCGCGGCGCCGGCCTCCAGCGCCTGCCATCGCCGCGCCACGTCGCCCAGATCGGCGACCGCGGTCAGCGTGATATCGAGCACGGGCCGTCATGACAGCGCCAGAGTACACGTTTTTTGCTTCTTTTTTTCAAAAAAGAAGGCCTTCCTTACTTCGACTCCCGCCGCCACGCCGCCACCGCAAAGCCCAACAGCAGCAACAAGGCCACCCAAGGCGGCGCCAGCGGCACGGTATCGACGCCGGTGACCAGATGCGCATCGCGCCGGCGCAGGCCGATCCAGCCGGGGCCGGAGGCGGTGTCGTGGGCACCGACTCGGATCAGGCGCGGCGGCCCATCAGCGCCGAGCCAGGCGACGCCGCCGCCGCTCGCGTGCACCAGCGGGCCGATCACGTCGGCGGTGGCGCGCAGGTCGGCGAATTCCAGCGGATTATCCTGCCCAGCCGCGGCGAACGCCAGATGGTGCCCGTCTTCCACCCGCCAGACGCCGGGCGAGGCCGCGTCCATGCTGCCATCAGCCTGGCCGGGCGCGGTTTCCGCCAGTGCCAGCGTGCGTTTCGGTCCGTCCGGCGGGGTGACGCTGGCGGCGATGGCGGCGGGCCCGGTGACGGTGCGGCGCTGCACGACCAGACGCTTGCCGTCGATCCGCGCGGTCAGCCGATCTTCGTCCAGCTCCGGCTCGCCCATCAGCCAGTGGGCGACGCGGCGCAAGAACTCGGCCTGCGGGCCGCCACCCTGATGGCCGCGGCTCCACAGCCAGATCTGGTCCGACAGCAGCAGCGCCACGCGCCCCTGGTCGACATGGTTCAAAACCAGCAGCGGCGCGCCGGATGGCCCGGTCATCAGCACCTGGCCGGTCACGTCCTCGGTGGCGATGGCGCGGTACCAGGAGCCCCAGCTCGGCGGCGCGGCGCCTTCATTCGCACCGGCAAGGCCCGCGGTCACCGGATGGCGGGCGCCCAGCGCCGTCACCACCGGGCGGAACTGGCCGGTCAGGATGCCGTCGCCGCCGTTGGGCGGGTGCGCCGGCAGCACTTCGGACAAAGGCGTCTGGTCCAGGCTGTTCTGGCCGGCGAATTCGGGCCCGGCGTCCAGCAGCAGCGCGCCGCCGCGGCGGACGTAATCCGCGATGTTTTTCAGGTAGGCATGCGGCAGCACGCCGCGGTCGGTGAACCGGTCGAGGATGATCAGATCAAAGCTGTCCAACTTGTCCTGGAACAGCTCGCGGGTCGGGAAGGCGATCAGCGCCAGCTCGTTCAGCGGCGTCATGTCGTCGCGTTCGGGCGGGCGCAGGATGGTGAAATGCACCAGGTCCACCGCCGGGTCGGATTTCAGCAGCCGGCGCCAGGTGCGCTCGTCCAGCGTCGGCTCGCCGGACACCAGCAGCACGCGCAGCCGGTCGCGCACGCCATTGATCTCGACCACCGCGCGGTCGTTCAGCGCGGACGCCTCGCCGTGCGGGGGGTCGGTGGAGAATTCCAGCACGGTGGGCCCGGCCCTGGTGATGTCCACCGAAATGGTCTGCACCTCGCCGACCGGCACGCTGCGCTGGTCCGGCGGCGCGCCATCGCGGCGCAGCGTGAGCATCGCGGTCCCACCGGGGGCGCCGTGGCCGAGATCCTCCACCACCACGCGCAGCGACACCGTGCGTCCGACAATGCCGTAGCCCGGCGCCTCCAGCACGCGCACACGGCGGTCCCATTCCTCGCTTTTTGCGGTGAGCAGCGCGTGCAGCGGCACGGCGGGGGCGGCCGCCGGCAGGTCGTGCACCTGGCCGTCGGTGATGGCGGCGATGCCGGCCAGCCGATCAGCGGGAATGTCCGCCAGCGCGCGCTGCAACTCGGCCCATAATTTGGTGCCCTCGGTGCCGCGCTCCGGCACCGTCACCTGGCGCAACTCAAGGTCCGGCAGCGCTGAAGCCTGGGCGCGCAGGCTGGCGGCGGCGGCGTCGGCCAGTTTGGTGCGGTCGCCGACCTGCATCGAGGCGGAGCGATCGACCGCCACGAGCAGGATGTCGCGCAGGCCCTGGCGGGTTTCGCGCACCAGCATGGGGCCCGCGAGCCACGCGAGCAGCACTGCGAATGACGCGGCGCGCAGCCAGGCGCCGCGCGCGCGGCGCCAGAACCCGAAGCCGGCCACGGCCGCGCACAGCAACGCCAAGGCCCACAGCAGCGGGACCGGTAGACCGGGGTCGAAGCGAAGCGCGGCAATGGCCTGGGTCATGGCATCATTGTGCGCTTCGCCGATGCCGGAAGGCCAGGGGCTTTCGGATGGGCGCTATGACGGCTTGGCGACCATGACATAGAGGGCGGCGACCAGCGGGACGGTGGCGACCACGCCCCAGATCAGCCAGACGCGGCCATTGCGCCAATAGGCATCCGGGATCGGGCCGCCGTGCGCGAACGCGCGCGTCTGCCGCGCCTGGCGGATTTGCGTCGGCACCAGCACGCCCAGCCAGATCAGGCCCGAGAGCAGGAACAGCAGCTCGGAAGTGCGCAGCCAACCGGCGGCGAACCAGGGCATGCCGGCAACATAAGCCGCCCCAAACCCACCGCCGATCAAAAGCACAATGCCGCTGAGGGTGAAGAACCAGTCGGTGACGGTCACCAGATATTGGGCGTGCGCGATGATCCGCGGGTCGCCCGACCGGTCGGCAAACAGCTTCCAGAACGACGTCACCGTGACATTACCGATCAGCACGATAACGCCGATCAGATGCAGGATTTTAAGCACGTCGTAGAGCATTGGCGCAGGCGTTGTCCGGTTTGGTTGACAGGCTCTACCCCGGCCGGCCCTGGGCCGCCTAGTACCACGCCACACAGGCTTTGACCTGTGGGCGGGCAAGAGCAGACGTTCCCCGCGGCGCGTGTTCCGATCCGCGCTACGCGCCTATGCTGGAAAGCAATTGGTCGAGCTGGTCCAGCTGCTCCGGCAATGCGGCCGCCGAGCCCTGGAGGGCTTCCTCGAGCGCCGCCGCGGACGGATAGGCTTCGTGGAACGTCAGCAGCGTCTTGCCGCCCAGGTCCTCGAAGGTCACGGTCGTGACCGCGCCCGCTTCGCCCTCGTCGTTGGTCCAGACGATGCGCTCGTTCGGCACCACCTCGAGATACTTGCCGTAGAAGGCCGTGGTCTCGGAACCGCCGGCGGCGAATTCCAGCCGATATTTGCCGCCGGCACGGACGTCCAGATCGCACGATACGAGCGAAACGCCGGATACCGATTTTGGGAACCACCAGCGCTGGAACAGCTCGGACTGGCTCCACGCGCGGTAAACCGTGCTCGGCGGCGCATTGAATGTCCGCGTTACGACGAGTTCGCGAACCCCTTTGCGCTCGACTGCGGTGCGGTTCTGGGCCCACCCTGCGCTGTCAACTTGCTCATTCATCGCGTCCCTCCGGTTTCATTTCGTTTATGAGTTCGTCCAAGGCGTCGAAGCGGGCCTCGAAGAGCTTGCGGTGCGCCTCGATCCACGCCGCCTCCGCCTTGAGGCCGCGCTTCCCAAGCGTGCAGGTTCTCACCCGTCCGACCTTCTGCGTGACGACGAGCCCCGCCCGCTGCAGCACCTGGATGTGCTTCTTCATGCCGGTCAGCGTCATCTGGAACGTATCGGCGAGACTGGTGATCGACGCGTCTGCGCAGCCAAGCTGGTCGATGATCCCGCGGCGGGTCGCATCGGACAACGCGGCAAACGAGCAATCGAGGGAAGAATTTAAACACTGAACCATATGGTTCAGTGTTTAACCTGCGCGCGCAGGAAGCGCAAGCGTCCGGAACTCCCCGGCCGGAGACCGGCCGATCGAGGTCATGACCGCGGCGGCGGCGGCCAGAATCGTCTGCTGCGGGTCACATGCGGCCGGTCCGGGGAACATCCGGCCCGGGCGCCCTGGTGCTCCCGGGGCCGTAGCCGGCGGTCCAGATTTGTCCGGCGCGTAAAGGGTGGGCTGAAGCCCAGCCCACGGGTTATTGGCCGAGGCGCTGCAGAATGGCCGGGACGTGGACCTGGTCGCCTTTGTAGTTCCCGGTGAGCGCGTACATCACCAGGTTGACGCCGAAGCGCCAGGCCAGCAGGCGCTGGCGGGGGCCGCCGGGGATGGTGGCAAACAAGGGGCGGCCGTCGTCGTCGGTCGCCCAGGCGGCAGCCCAATCGTTGGCGCCGATGATGACGGGGCTCACGCTGTCGTTGCTGCGGTCCTGGTCCTGCTGGACCCAGACGGTGGCGCCTTCGTAGCGGCCGGGGAATTCGCTGAGCAGGTAGAACGCATGCGCCAGCACGTGGGTGTTGGTCAGCGGCGCCAGTGTCGGTACGTCCAGGCCGGCCGACGCGCGCTTCAGCGCCGCGTCGGTGCCGGGCGCGAAGGCGCCGTCGGCGCCGCCGCCGCGAGTGTCAATCAGCACGATGCCACCGTGGCGCATATAGTCGTTCAGCGCAGCGGTGAAGGCCGGCGTCGCGGTCGCAGCAGCAGTGATCGGCCAGTAGAGCAGCGGGTAGAAGCTCAAATCGTCGCGGCCGGGCACGACGGCGGCCGGTCCCGCGAGCACGGCCGCGGTGTGGTCGTTGACGAAATCGGACAGGCCGGACAGGCCGGATTTGGAGACGCTGTCGACCTCGGTATCGCCGGTGACGACATAGGCCAGGTGCGTCGCCAGCGCCGGGCTTTCGGCGGCGTGGTCAGCGCCGGTTTGGGCCTGGGCATGCGGCGACGCGATCGCCAGCAGCAGTGCGGCGACCGCCGGCCGCAACAGGCCGCGCAGGCGGAGTGTCAGCAAAAGGTCGGCGCAGAGCAGCAGCACTGCCAGCATCACCGCGGCCGGCCCGAGCGGAACGAGCACAGCGGCGCCGTCGAGGCCCCTTTGCGTCGCGCCCGGCACGCGCGCCGCGGGGGCGAGTTTCACGTGGTCGCCGAGCGAAAACGCATGGCGGTCCTGCGCCAGCCCGTAGAAGCCCGGGGGATGAGCGGGGCCGGGCATCGTGCTCGCAAGTTCGGCGGCATTGATGGCGCGGGCGCCAGGCGGCGGAGAACCGAGCACGCCGAAACCGTCCAGGCTTTGCGCCGGCGGCAATGGGCGCTGGTCTTCGGCGACGGCGACACCGGCGGCGCGCTGGACCAGCCGGCGCATCATGTCGACGAAAAGGCCGGACAGCGGCAGGTTCGACCAGTCGGTGTTCGCGGTGACATGGAACAGCACGATTTCCCCGTTGCCGTCGCGGCGGGCGGTGACCAGCGGCGTGCCGTCACGAAGCGCCGCCCACGTGGTGCCGGTCTGCGTCATGCCGGGCTCGGCCAAAACCTGGCGGTTGATCGTGACCTCGCTTGGAATTTGCAGGCCGGCGAACGGGCCGGGTGGAAACGGCGCCAGGCGCTGCGGCTGGCTCCAGGATAATGCGCCGCCGAGCTGGCGGTCGCCTTCCAGCAGTTTTTCCGGCAGCAGGCTGTCGGTGTCGGCGCCCATGTCGGGGCCGGCGAAGCGTATCAGGAAGCCGCCTTGATGGACCCAGGCGGCGACGCGGTCCGCATCGGCGCCGGTCAGCGTGCGGTCTGGCGCCACCAGCACAGAGAGCGGGCGGGCGAGCAAGCCGGCCACGTCGCCGTGCCGGACCTCGGCGTATGGGCCCAGCGCGCGTTCCAGGTAGAAGCCTGCACTGAGCAGCGGCGTGTCGGCACCGGACGTGGCGAGCACGCCGACCGGGCGGCGGCGGGCGGCCTCGTCCAGGAGGGCGACGCTGCCGGCGCCGGGCGTACGGGCCAGCCGGAGCGCGGTCAATTGGTTGCGCAATTCGGGCGGCAGGTCGATCCGCACGGCCGCGTCCGCCGTGCCGGGGCGGAGCAGCGCATCGGCACGGGCCAGGATGTGGCCGTCGCCGGTTTCCGCGAGCACTTGCTCGGTGCGCGGCGCGGTGACGCCGGCGGTGGCGATATGCGCGGTCAGCCCGGCGGCGCCGGCGGTGACGCGGAGCACCCGCGCCGGCAGGCTGCCCAGCAGTTCGGTCACCGGCCCCCGCGCGGCCAGCGCGGCGGCGAAGCCCGCGTCGTCCGGCCCGGCCACGCCGTCGGCGACATAATTGGTGGGGCCGCGCGGCACGGCGGCTATTGCTGCGGCGGCCGCGTGGCGGTCTGTGCCCCAGGCCTGCGGCGCCAGGGCCGCCAAACGCGGCTGCAATAACGCGGCCGGTTGCGGCGGGGTGGCGCGGAGCGGCAGCAGCGACGCGGCGGTCGGCAGCAGCATGGCGTCGCGGCCTTCGCGGGCGGCTTGGTCCAGGATGGATTGCGCCGCTGCGAGCCGGGCTGGCCAATCGGGGCCGCTCGCGAAGCCGTTGTCGATGACGAGCAGCAGCGGGCCGTGACCCGGCAGAGTGTCACCACCGCCGCCGAGGACGGGACCTGCGAGGCCGACGATGATCAGCGCGGCGGCGGCCAGGCGCAGTGCCAGCAGCCACCAGGGCGTGCGCGCTGGCGTTTCCTCGCGCGGACGCAACGTGACGAGCAGCCGCAGGGCCGGAAAGGATTGGACGCGCGGCGCCGGCGGCGTGGCGCGCAGCAGCCACCACAGGGCCGGCAGCGCGATCAGCGCAAACAGCAGCAACGGAGTCGTGAATATCATAAGGAGCGGTTTGCCACGGTCGAGTTGTCAGACTTGCGGACCGGATGCCAATGAGCAAAAGTTTTTTGGTTCTTTTTTTCAAAAAAGAACATTCTTTCTTTTGTTTTCATCTTCGATTGGCCGCAGCGTCCAACGCCATGAACAGCGCAAGCAAAGCCGGCTCCGGCGGGTGGTCAGTCCGATGCAACGACAGCGAGAAACCTGCGGACGTGGCCATCGCGCGCAGCCCGTCAAGCTGGGCTCGCAACGCGGCGGCGTATTCGGTGCGGATGCCGGCGACGCGCGGGATCAGGTGCTCGCCCTCATGTTCGAGGCCGACGAAGCGCACCCGCCCTTCGTAAGGCAGGTTCAGTTCCGCCGGGTCAAGCACCTGGATCAGGTGCAAGCGCACCGGCAGGCCGGCGAACGCCTCCAGACAGGCGCGGATGTCGGTGAGCGGGGCGAGGAAATCGCCGGCCAGCACGACGCGGCTGTGCGGCGGCACGCGGCGCGGTTCGGGCAGGCCCTCGGTGGCGGCCGGGAGCGAGGCCGCCAATGGCGCGAGGCCGCCGCGGCCGGAGAAGGTGCGCGGCTGGCCGACAACGCGGACCTGTTCGCCGGCGCGATACAGGAGTGCGGCGAGCGCAAGCAGCAGCAGTTCGGCGCGTTCGCGCTTTTCCGGCAGGTTGCGGCCGGAGCGCCAGGCCATGCTGGGGCTGGCGTCGCGCCACAGGCAGACGGTCTGGGCGGCCTCCCACTCCATGTCGCGGACATAAAGGCGGTCGGAGCGGGCGGAGCGGCGCCAGTCGATGCGGGATTGCGCGTCGCCTTCGACGAACGGGCGATATTGCCAGAACGTGTCGCCGACGCCGACGCGGCGGCGGCCGTGCACGCCTTGCGCGACGGTGGCGGCGACGCGGTCGGCGGCTACCAGGAGCGGGGGGAACCTTGCGCCGGCTTGTTCGGCGGCGGCGGTGAGGGAACTCATCAAGAAAGTATGTTCTTTTTTGAAAAAAAGAACCAAAAAACTTTTGCTCGTTGGCGTACGCGCAAGCTGGACCCAGTTCGCGTCAGGTGGTGAGGGCGCCAGGGCAAAAGTTTTTTGCTTCTTTTTTTCAAAAAAGAAGGCCTTTCTTTTCTTACGTCAGCGCGCCCACGAGCCTGTCGATGACCTCCGAAAGGATCACCCCCTCCGCCCGCGCGGTGAAGTTAAGCGCCATGCGGTGCCGCAGCACCGGCTGCGCCAACGCGGCGACATCATCCAGGCTCGGCGACAGGCGCCCGTCCAGCAGCGCGCGGGCGCGGGTGGCGAGCATCAGCGCCTGGGCGGCGCGCGGGCCTGGGCCCCAGGCGACATGGCGGCGGACGATTTCGTCGGACGCGGTTTCCGGACGTGCGCCACGCACCAGGGCCAGGATCGCATCGACGATCTTCTCGCCCACCGGCACCGCGCGGACCAGCGCCTGGGCGCGCATCAGGCTGGCGGCATCGAGCACAGGGGTCGCTTCGGCGACCGCGCTGCCGGTGGTGGCGAGCAGCATGGCGCGTTCGGCGGCGGCGTCCGGGTAGGCGATTTCGATGCTGAGCAGAAAGCGGTCGAGCTGGGCTTCGGGCAGCGGATAGGTGCCCTCCTGCTCCAGCGGGTTTTGCGTGGCGAGCACGTGGAACGGCGCCGGCAGCGCGTGTTCGACGCCGCTGACCGCGACGCGCTTTTCCTGCATCGCCTGCAGCAGGGCGGACTGGGTGCGCGGGCTGGCGCGATTGATTTCGTCGGCCATCAGCAACTGGCAGAACACCGGGCCGGGCACGAAGCGGAACGCGCGGTGGCCATCATGATCGTCCAGCACCTCGCTGCCGGTGATGTCGGCGGGCATCAGGTCCGGCGTGAACTGCACGCGGCGGCGATCGAGGCCGAGCACGCGGCCCAGCGTCTCGACCAGTAGCGTCTTGCCGAGGCCGGGCACGCCGATCAGCAGCGCATGGCCGCCGGCGAGCACGGCAACCAGCGATTGCTCCACCACCTCCGTCTGGCCGTGGATGATGCGGGCGATCTCCCGCCGGGCGGCGGTGGCGGAGGCGGCCAGTTTCTCGGCGTCGGCGATGACAGTGTCGAGCAAGGGCAGCCCTTTCCGAAAATGAGGTCCGTGCCGTCCCCGATTTTGGACGGCGCAGCGCACAAAGCGTCTTCGCAGTGTCGGCGCATAAAAACAGGGCGTCCAGGCTTTTACCGGGTCACCCTCGCTCCCTATATGCGGTGGTAGGTGAAAATGCGCAGCAGGCGCGGGAGAACGTGGGCGTGAGTGAGGTTATGCACGCCAGCCTTGGGGCGGTACAAAACACCCGGTTCGGCCAACATGCATGCGGTGACAAAAGCCCGCGACGGGCGCCCACGGAGCACGGCGACCTGCCGTTCCTGATCAAGCGTGACGGGACCTGGCTGTATCGCGGCAGCCCGATTCAGCGGAAGGAACTGGTGTGCCTGTTCAGCAGCGTGCTGCTGCGTGACGCCGCGGGCGCGTATTGGCTGGAGACGCCGGCGGAGCGCGGGCGGATCCAGGTCGAGGACACGCCGTGGGTGGCAGTGGAGCTGGACTGGACGCGCTGCGGCGCCGAGCGCCAGCAATGCCTGACCTTCCGGACCAATGTCGATCAGGTGGTGACCGCGGGGCCCGAGCATCCGATTCGTGTGGCGCATAATGCGCTGACCTGCGAGCCGACGCCGTATTTGCTGGTGCGGCCGGGCAATGGCGGGCCTCCGCTGGAAGCGCGGATCAGCCGCGCGGTGTATTACGAGCTGGTGGCGCTGGCGGTGCCCGGCTGCTGCGCCGGCCGCAAGCAGCTTGGCGTATGGAGTTGCGGCGTGTTTTTCCCGTTGGGCGATCTGCCGGCCTGCGACGGCTGAGGGTTGGTTTGCCTCGTCATATGCCTGAACCGGTTTGGTGCGGCGTGAAGGAGGTGGGCTGAAGCCCACCCGACGGCCGTTACGATAGCGCTCTCTCACATCCTTGACCTGGCTTGGCTGCGCGACCGGTTGGCCGGGCCCGATCCGCAGTCTCCCGACGCCGCGTGCGCGGCGGATGACGGCATAGACCTGGCCGGCCCCGGCCCGTTCACCGAAGCGGCGGTGCTGGTCGGACTCACCGCCGGCGCCGTGCCCGGTATTCTGCTCACCCAACGCACCGCGCATTTGCGTCAGCATTCCGGACAGGTGAGCTTTCCAGGCGGCCGGATCGACCCGGAGGATGACAGCCCCGAGGTCGCGGCGCTGCGCGAGGCGCGGGAGGAAATCGGGCTGGACCCGGCGCTGGTCACCGTGGCCGGCCGGATGAGCGCGTTCATGACCGTCACCGGGTATCGCGTGACACCCGTGGTCGGTCTCGTTGCGGCAGGGTTTGTGCCCGAACCATCGCCGTTCGAAGTGGCGGAGGTGTTCGAATTGCCGCTCGCGGTGCTGTTGGACCCGGCGGCGCCGCAGCGCCATAGCGGTGTGTTTCGCGGGCAAGCGCGGCACTATTGGGTTTGGCCGCATGACCGACACCATATTTGGGGTGCGACAGCGGCGATTTTGATTCAGTTGGCGCGTCGGTTACGGGACGGGACGGGGGATGTTTAAGGCGAGAAAGGTCTTCTTTTTTGAAAAAAAGAAGCAAAAAACTTTTGCTCCTACGCCTTTATGACCTGGCGTCATTCTGCGTCAGCTTGCGCGGAACCAACCAGACAAAAGTTTTTTGGTTCTTTTTTTCAAAAAAGAACACCTTCCTTTCTTCTTACGCCTCCAGCGGCGTCGGCGAGCGGTTGCCGATCATGGCGAGCAGTTCACGGCGGGTCGCGGGGTCGTCGCGGAAGGCGCCGAGCATGCGGCTGGTCACCATCGAAACGCCGGTTTTGTGCACGCCGCGGGTGGTCATGCATTCATGCGCGGCCTCGATCACCACCGCGGTGCCCAGAGGCTGCAGCACCTCCTGAATCGTGTTGGCGATTTGCGCGGTCAGCTTTTCCTGGATTTGCAGGCGGGACGCATATGCGTCGACCACGCGGGCGAGCTTGCTGATGCCGACGACGCGGCGGTGCGGCAGGTAGGCGACGTGGGCGCGGCCGATGATCGG